>Ga0233425_10001451_pt1 | contig 53232 bp, 49 predicted proteins | sample Watercolumn_Towu_2_FD_181712 | JGI IMG/M metagenome (GOLD analysis project Ga0233425, IMG submission 181712) | Freshwater microbial communities from Lake Towuti, South Sulawesi, Indonesia - Watercolumn_Towuti2014_140_MG | ecosystem: Environmental > Aquatic > Freshwater > Lake | place... | reverse complement strand
ATTGTGAAAAAAGAAACTGAAAATGGTAAAAATGAAAATCAGCATACTGGCAATTCCCAGAAGGGAACCGCCGTTTTGGGCGGGGGCTGCTTCTGGTGCCTTGAAGCTGTTTTTGAACAGCTTAAAGGGGTTAAGGCCGTTGATTCAGGCTATGCCGGTGGACTTACAGAAAATCCGACCTACGAGGAAGTTTGCACTGGTAATACGGGCCATGCTGAAGTTATAAGGATAGAGTTTGACCCGGAAATTATAACCTACAGGCAGATTCTTGAGGTTTTTTTCTATGTGCATGATCCGACTACATTAAACAGGCAGGGAAATGATATCGGGGAGCAGTACCGCTCGATAATATTATATTCTGATGAAAACCAGAAAAAAACCGCTGAAGAGATGGTGGCGGCACTTGGTGAACAGGGGATATATGCGGATCCGATTGTTACGGAGATAAAACCGCTGGATGTTTTCTACAGGGCGGAGGATTATCACCAGTCGTATTATGTAAACAATACAAGCCAGGCTTACTGCCAGATAGTTATTTCACCTAAAGTTGAAAAATTCCAGGATAAGTTTAAGGACCTGTTGAAATAATTAAACTTTGACTATTTTCAATGCTTGAAATGCCTTACACCTGTAAATAGCATTGGAATTTTATTTTTGTTGCAAATGCTGATTATTTCGGCATCCTTTACAGAGCCGCCGGGCTGTATTATGGCTCTGATACCTGCATCGATTGCTGCCTGCACGGCATCCCCGAAGGGAAAAAAAGCATCTGATGCAAGAACCGAGCCCACAGCTTTACTGCCGGCTTTCTCAATTGCTATTTTGGTTGAGTCAACCCTGCTCATCTGGCCCGCTCCAATTCCGGAAGTGGTTTTTTTATGTACCAGCACTATAGCATTGGACTTGACATTTTTGACCACCTGCCATGCAAAAAGCAGATCATCCAGTTCAGATCTTTCAGGCTTTGCTTCTGTTACAATCTGGTATTTTACAGATTTGTGTGCGGATTCATCCGTGTCCTGCACGACTATTCCACCATCCACACTTTTAATATCAAATGAGCGCCCTGAATTGGCTCCGGACCGGAGATTCTCAAGGTAGGTGCCAAGACTGAAATTTATCTTTAAAACTCTCAGGTTTTCCCTCTGTGATAGTATTTCAAGAGCTTCACTTTCAAAATCCGGGGCAATAAGAACTTCAACAAATTTATCAGACATAAATCTTGCCGCATCAGAAGTCCACTTGTAATTGCAGGCTATTACCCCTCCGAATGCTGAAACAGGATCGCAGAAATGGGCATTACGGTATGCCTCAGTTACTGTTGTAGCTGCCGCCACACCGCAAGGGTTATTATGCTTGATAATGGCAACGCATGGAGTTTCGAATTCTTTCACTATACCAAATGCTGCATTACCGTCCAGTATATTATTGTAGGAAAGCTCTTTGCCCTGAAGCTTTGCACTTTCGGCAAAACTGCTCTCCGGTGCATCTGTAAATTTGTAGTAAGCTGCTCTCTGATGCGGATTTTCACCGTATCTCAGGTCCTGCCTCTTTTCAAACACAAGGTTTATATTTTTATTGAAATTGCTGCCTGGATCCAGGAAACTGTTTGCCCCAATATCTGCCTGCACTTCATCCATATATTCACTTTCAGGTTTTGTGCAGTCAATTTTCAGATAAGGTCTTACAAATACCTGGGCCACAGGTTGTTTTTTTAAATTTCCGGACTGCTCTTTTTCCTGAAGCCTCCCCATCATATAATTAAAAATCACGCTGTCATATTCACATGTATGCTGAAAGGCTTTTACGCTTAAGGCAAAAAGTGTTTCTTCACTTACACTTCCACTGCTTTCTTCAAGCTCTTTTGAAATTAACGGGTAGTCTTCCGGATCAACTACTGCCGCAACGCTTTTATGGTTTTTGGAGGCGCTTCTAATCATAGTCGGACCGCCTATATCTATATTTTCTATTGCCTGTTCAAGGGTCACTTCAGGTTTTGAAACTGTTTCCTTAAAAGGGTAGAGATTCACAACAACCATGTCTATAAGCTTCATGTTTGCCCTGTTTATCTGATCCAGATGGCTCTGTTTTGACCTGTCAGCCAGTATTGCGCCATGAACAGAGGGATGAAGAGTCTTCAATCTTCCTTCAAGCATTTCCGGAAAACCCGTAAGTTCCTCGATTTTTAAGGCTTTAATTCCGGCTTCTGACAACTGGGTGTAGGTACCCCCCGTTGAAATTATTTCAATATCAAAGCTTTTAAGCACTTTGGCAAATTTAACTATTCCTGTCTTATCTGATACGCTTAAAAGAGCTCTCTTTATTTTTACGGACATATTACCTCCTGATAAAATTATTCAATACTATTACCAATTAATTTACATAAAATAATAAAAAGCAAAATAACTTAAATTTTCAGATAACCTGAATTATTCTCACTTTTCCTGATACAATCTGAAGCCTGTCCTGGCAAAAAAGTTTTACTGCAAGAGGGTAGATTTTATGTTCAACCAGGTGAATTTTTTCTTCAAGGCTCTCAGGGCTGTCATCCTGTCCCACTTCAACAGCCTCCTGAAGTATGATAGGGCCCGTATCAAGTCCCGAATCAACAAAGTGCACAGTAACGCCTGTGATTTTGACCCCATAATTGAAAGCGTCAGCAATTGCATGCGTGCCCTTGAATGACGGCAGAAGAGCAGGATGGATATTTAAAATCCTGCCGGTGTAACGTGATATAATTTCAGGGCCCGCAAGAAGCATATAACCGGCAAGAACAATAAGGTCAATCTTATATTCAGCCAGTATTTTACAGACAGCCGAGTCATACAGCCCGCGGTTTGCAAATTCTTTCGGGGAAAAACACTCTGTTCTTATGCCGTTATCTTTTGCCCTTTTCAGTGCAAAGGCATCCTTATTGTTGCTGAAAACCAGAAAGATTTTTCCGAAAAAATCACTTTCATCCGACATATCAATAAGCGCCTGAAGATTGGAACCAAAACCTGAAGCAAAAACTGCTATTCTTTTTAATTTCCTGTCTGCCATATTATTAAAATAAGAATAAATGATTTTAAACTAAAATTTAACCAGTTAACAGAAAGACGGTGCTAAAAACATCCTTCTTTATAATTATTTACCGTTAAAATTATTTATCAAAACCTTTTTACTGCCTTTTACAACCGAACCAATTTGAAATATCTGAACTCCGCTATTTTTACTGAATTCAATAAATCTGCCACCTGAACCCGGGGCAATGATAAAAACCATTCCGATACCCATATTAAAAACCCTGAACATTTCATTCAATTCCAGGTTTCCTGCATTTCTGAAAAAGTTAAAGATATCAGGAACTTTCCAGCTTCCATATTCTATTGCAGCATCCAGATCCGGAGGAAGCACCCTGTTTATGTTTTCATAAAACCCGCCGCCGGTGATGTGCGCAATACCTTTGAATTCGATACCGTTTTCTGCTGCACCAAGAACGAACCTGCTGTATAATATTGTCGGTTCCATCAGTTTCCTGCCAATTGCCCCTGAATCCAGATTAATTTTTTTATCATTGATTATTTTTCTTACCAGAGAATAGCCATTACTGTGGAAGCCTGAAGATGCCGCCCCAAAGACAAGGTCACCTTCAGTTACAAGAGAGGGATTTATTATTTTTTCTTTTTCAACAACACCGACGGCAAATCCCGCAAGATCTATATCATCCCGGGCATACATATCCGGCATTTCCGCCGTTTCTCCGCCAACAAGCGCCGCCCCGCACAGTAAACAGCTTTTTGCAATGGAAGATACAATTATTTCTATTTTTTCGGGATATACCTTTCCGCATGCGATATAGTCAAGAAAAAACAATGGTTCTGCTCCGCAGCATACCAGATCATTAATGCACATGGCAACCAGATCCTGTCCGATGTTTTCATAAAGTCCGGTCTGCCTGGCAAGAAGCAGCTTGGTTCCTACCCCGTCAGTTGATGACACAAGAACAGGATTTATATATTTTGTGCTGTCAAATGAAAAAAGTGCCGCAAAACTGCCCAGGTCATTTAATACATTGCCGTTAAAGGTTGACATAACGGGTTTTTTTATAAGATTTACAGCCTCATTGCCCGCATCTATGTCAACTCCGGAATTTTTATAAGTAAATTGTTTTTTGCCAGAACCGTTTTTTTTCAACTGCATATTCCTGTCCGGTAAATTTTTAAGGCAGTGTAATTTCTTTCTGGAAGGCACCCTTTTCCATAAAATATTTATCGAATTCATTGTTTTCCACCACAGGAACGGGATAATCACCATTGAAACAGGCAAAGCAGAACTTGTTCCCGGGTTCACCGATTGCTTTAACGAGGCCCTCAATTGAAAGATATTTAAGGCTGTCTACATTCAGAAATTTTCGTATATCTTCAAGCGTGCGGCGGCTCGCAATAAACTCTTTCTTGGTTGCCATATCTATGCCGTAATAGCATGGAAAAAGAAGGGGCGGTGAACTTATCCTCATATGCACCTCTTTTGCTCCTGCCAGATACAGCATCTGGACAACTTTTTTTGAAGTGTTGCCTCTTACAATCGAGTCATCAACAACAATAAGCCTTTTACCCTTTATCACATCTTTTAACGGGTTTAATTTCAGCCTCACACCTATTTCCCTGATTTCCTGGGTGGGTTGAATAAAGGTCCTGCCGATATACCTGTTTTTGATGAGTCCTTCACCATATGGAATCTTCGATTCGGCAGAATACCCTATTGCAGCGGGAGTTCCTGAGTCAGGGATCGGGATGACCATATCTGCAGACACAGGCATTTCTTTGGCAAGTTCCCTGCCCATTTTATGCCGGATCTCGAAAATATTTTTATTGTACAGGTAACTGTCGGGCCGTGCAAAATATATAAGCTCGAAAACACACATTGAGATCCTGTCGACCGGAAGCATCATCTGGGATCGCGGTCCGTTTTTATCAATTACAATAATTTCACCCGGATCAATTTCTCTGATGAAACTGGCATCAATAATATCAAAGGCGCATGTTTCGGATGCAATTATATAGTCGCCATCCCTGTCACCGAGAGCCATGGGCCTGAAGCCATGGGGATCCCTGACAGCAACCAGTTTGTCTTTAGTCAGAACCACAAGAGAATATGAACCCCTGATTTTTGCAGCCGTTTCAACTACAGCATCTTCAAAACTCACACTTTCCGAGCTTTCGATTAATGAGGCAATGACTTCTGTGTCAGTGGTTGTTTCAAATCTTATGCCCTTGCGCATCTGCTCTTTTCTTAACTCCTCAGTATTTGTAAGGTTTCCATTATGCGCAATTGCAAAGACTTCATCTCTGAACATACGGTAAAGCGGCTGAGAATTTTTCCAGATGTTACGGCCAGTTGTTGAATACCTTGTATGGCCAATTCCGATAAATCCCTGAAGAGGTGCCAGGTTTTGCTCGGAAAAAACCTGGGAAACAAGACCGAGGTCCTTAAAAACCAGTATATCCTCCCCGTCTGATACGGCAATACCGGCACTTTCCTGGCCCCTGTGTTGAAGAGCCTGAAGGCCATAAAATATAAACTCGGCAACATTTTTATCCCTCGTATAAATGCCAAAAACCCCGCACTTTTCCCTTAGGCTTTCAGAATTTTTTCTCATGTTAAGGAACTCCCGGAAAGACTTTAAAGCTTTGCTGTTTCATATTTTTTCTGTAATTTCATTATACCAGATAGGCGGTTAAATTAAACCTCGGTTAAACCTGCCGGCACCAGTTTCCGGCATTTAAAAACATTTTAAGCCATGGTGAATATGAGGTTCCATCATACTCATTTTTATTGCCGTTCACCCAATTATTTTTAAAATTTTCCGGCACCCATGGCCACTGCCACATCATAAATGACCTTTCAGGGTGAGGCATGATTGCAAGATGCCTTCCATCATTTGAGCACAGGGCTGTAATTCCGGAAGGAGAACTGTTCGGATTAAACGGATATCTTTCAGTGGCATTCAGTGTGTCATCAAGATACACCACAGGACACAGACCTTTTTTTACAACATTTTCAAATATTTCCCTGTCCGGAAAATGCAGGTGCCCTTCTCTGTGTGCCACCCATATTCCAAGCACTGAATCTTGCATATCTGAAAGCATTATTGACGGGCTTTCCAGGATTTTTACCGTAACCCACCCGGATTCAAAACGGCCTGATGGATTTGAAATGAACCGGGGATATTTTTCCTGGCTTATTCCTGCCCATGGGACCCACCCGAGTAGCGATAAAAGCTGACAGCCGTTACAAACGCCAAGCGAAAAGGTGTCTTTTCTTTCATAAAATTTATTAAACATTTCAGCAAGAGCCGGGTTGAACCTTATAATTCCTGCCCATCCTTTGGCACTGTCAAGAACATCTGCATAGGAGAAACCGCCTACGAATGCCGCTCCATTAAAATAATCAAGAGTGATGGACCCCTGCAGCAGATCAGTCATTGTTACGTCCCAGGTTTCAAATCCTGCCATAAAGAATGCCGAGGCCATTTCCCTGTCACCGTTGCTTCCTTCTTCCCTGATTATTGCAATCCTGGGTTTTGACTTCTTACTGCCGGTTAAATCACCCATCCCTGAAAAGGTGACATTATACGAGGGATTTCCCCGGATATGGCAATTTTTCTGCATAGCTGAATAATCCGGGTTCTGCTGGAATTTCTCAAGCTCATCGCTTGTTGCCTCCCACCAGAGAAGAAGATCGTCAGTGCGTATTTCCTCAAGAATTCCATCAATATTTTTGACAATCAGTTTTTTCTCCCTGAGGGTTCTTCCTGTAATATAAAAGGGAAGGCAGAAATCATTCAGGATTTTTTTTACTTTATCAGTATTTTCTTCTGCAACCTCGATTACAAAACCCGCTTCCTCGGAAAAAAGAATATTAAATTCTTCCGGTGTCCCGGTATTTTTTTCTTTCCTGATATTTGAATATTCTGCAGCCGGTCTTCCAATGCACAACTCTGCACCGCAGTTTCCGGACATAATCATTTCAGAAACAGCAGTTATGAGCCCGCCGTCACTTATATCGTGCCCTGAGAGGAGAAGTTTTTTTTCAATCAGTTGCTGGACAGCTTCGAAGGCATTTGTAAGCACCCTGCTATCTTCAATATCGGGACAGTTATCGCCAATCTGGCTGAAACACTGTGCAAGAGCCGAACCGCCAAGCCTGCATTTACCTTTAGAAAAGTCCACTGCAATAAGAATGCTTTCTGACGGTTTCTTAATATCCGGGGTTAAAACATCAGTTATATCAGGAACAGTACAGTATGCTGATATTACAACCTCGCCTGGGGATTTTACAACTTCACCACCCACCTCGGCAGCCATGGAAACACTGTCTTTACCGCCATCTGCTGCAATTCCGGTCTTTTTCATCAGTTCACAGACTGCATTTGCCGTTTTAAGAAGATCAATACCTTCGCCTTCAAGCTTTGCGGGCCACATCCAGTTTACGGAACACTTGATATCATTCAGTCCGCTTAAACGCGCCCACATTATATTTGTAATAGCCTCTGCCACTGCCATGCGGCCCCCGGCTGCAGGGTCCACAAGTATTTTTAACGGTGCCTCTCCGATTGATATGGCCGCTCCTGTTGCAGAAAAATGGCTCTGTGACACCACTGCAACATCAGATACAGGCAATTGGAGCGGACCGCAGCACTGCTGCCTGACTATTAGCCCGGTAACACTCCTGTCAACTTTCCGAACAAGATATCCCTTTGAGCCCACAGAAGGAAGCGCAAACACCATCCTTACGGCATCTCTTAAGCTTAAGTCTGGAGGCAGTGCAAGGGGGATCAGTTTTTTGTCTGTTTCCTCGAGAATGAAAGTTTTTTGCGGAATGTTTCCAAGTATTTTTGAAAGTTCAAGGTTTACATGCAGATAATCGTCCTGACCGTCATAAACAGTTATTCTGCCGTCTCCTGTGATATTGCCCAGAACTTCGCAGTTGACTTTTTCTCTCCGGCAGATTTGTACAAAAACCCCAAGTCTGTCAGGGTAAATAAGCAAAGCGTTTCTTTCCTGGTACTCGCAGGTCCAGATCTCAAGAACGGACATGGTCCTGTCGCCAACTGCTATTTTACCTATATCTATTCGCGCACCCGCAGGATTTATAATTTCAGTTATTACATTGCAGGGACCGCCTGCTCCCTGGTCATGAATGCTCAGGACCGGGTTATCATCTCCCATTTCGGCACACGCTCTCACAACACGGTTAAGCTTCTGTTCCATTTCGGCGTTTCCGCGCTGGACAGCGTTAAAATCAAGTTCCTGCCTGTTTTCGCCCTGAATCAGGCTTGAAGCAGAGCCTCCTCCCATTCCAATCCTGTAAGCCGGTCCGCCGACCTGCACCACAAGCATCCCTGGTTCTGGTTCAGCCTTATAAAGATGACGGTTATCAATCTGCCCTATTCCACCAGTGAACATTATTGGTTTTATCCACTCTTTCCTTTCACCATTTCCCATAACCTGGCCAAAAGTTCTTACAAACCCCTGTATTACAGGTTCCCCAAATTTGTTACCGTAATCAGAAGCACCATTGCTTTCTTCAATTAAGATTTTTAAAGGCGATGCAAGTTTTTGGGGGTATTTAAAATCCTTCCCCTCACCGGGTATATCGTATCCCACGATATTCAGGTTTCCTGCCGCATACCCTGCAGTGCCGGCAATAACAAGTCCTCCCCTGCCTGTTGCCTCAACATCCCTTATTCTGCCTCCGGTTCCTGTTTCCGCCCCGGGAAACGGTGCAACACCGCTTGGAAAATTGTGGGTTTCAGCAGTAAATATTATATGGTATCTTGGTTTCCTGGACTGAAATGGACAGCAAAAACCGGGTTTTTCAGGAATAATTGTTTTTATTTCATAACCGCTGATAACACTGGAATTGTCACTGAAAGCAACAAGACTGTTTGACGGATGTTCTTTGAGAGTTGATCTTACAAGTTCTATGAGGTTATAATCAAGGGGTTCCCCTTTAACAATCAGCCTTCCCTTGAAAAACCAGTGCCTTGAATGTTCGCTGTTTGCCTGACTCAAATGGTAAAGTTCCACATTTGTAGGATTTCTTTTAAAATCCTTTGCAAATAAGTTATAGTAAAAGTCAATGTCCCACGAATCAAAACCAAAACCTGAGCTTAAATTCAGCTCTTCAAGAAGTGCGGTTCCTTCCTCAATAATCGGAACTGTTTCTGATTTTAAAGGTTCTATTCCGGTTTTAAAAGACAGGAGTTTTCTTTCATAAACGTATTCGGTCATCCTGTCATGATGCCTGCCGGAAAAACCAGCTTTATCATCTTCAGATTTAATGGCATATCTTCTGGATCTTTCAAGCCTTAAAATCTTTGTGAGTCCGCAACTGTGGCAGATGGCAACAGCATTGGTACTGTAGGCGGTTTCAAAATTAAGCCTTGGTCCGAACTCTAAAACATTTCCCCCTGCGGTGTATTTTTCAAGAAATGAATGTCCGGAGAAATTCTGCTGTTGAAAAGTTTCGGATAAAAGCCAGGTAAGTATCCCGATTTCATTTCCGGTTAGGTCTGAAGAAGTCTCAATGTTGAAACAGTACTCAAAACTCTTATCGGCCAGACGATAAAAGTGAATCAAATTTAATTCTCCCCTAGGCTCTCAAGCCTTTTAATAATATTGCCGATATGCTGAAGATGGTAATTTACATCGAAAAGGTTTTCAATTTCTACGGGCTTTAAGACTTTACCGATTTCTTTGTTTTTCAGTATGTTTTCCCTGAAGTTTCCGTTATTGTCCCACGCATTCAGTGCCTCAGTCTGAATAATTCTGTATGCTTCGTCCCTTGAAATACCCCGGTTTATCAGTTCAAGAAGCACTCTCTGGGAAAATATAATGCCCCCGTATTTCATCAAATTGTCTGCCATGTTTTTTTCATGCACAACCAGATTTTCCACGAGCCCTGAAGATTTAGCCAGAATATAATCAAGTATTATAAAACTGTCAGGAATTACAACCCTTTCCGCTGATGAGTGTGAAATATCCCTCTCGTGCCAGAGAGCCATATTTTCGAAACCTACTACGGCATTGCCGCGAAGAACCCTTGCAAGTCCGCATATCCTTTCACAGATAATAGGGTTTCTCTTGTGCGGCATGGCAGACGAGCCTTTCTGTCCTTTGGAAAAAGGCTCTTCCACTTCTCTTGTGTCAGTTTTTTGCAGTCCCCTGATCTCAAGCGCCATTTTTTCACACGTACCGCCGCATATTGCAATTGCCGCCATCATCTGGGCATGCCTGTCTCTCTGGAGGATTTGTGTGGAAGCATCAGCGGGCTTTAGCCCCAGTATCCCGCAGGCCCTTTTTTCAACCTCAGGAGGCGTGTTTGCATAAGTGCCCACTGCTCCGGATATTTTACCGTAAGAGATAACTTCCCTCGCCTGCAAAATTCTTTGTAAATTTCTATTCATTTCAAAAGCCCATACGGCCAGTTTAAATCCCAGGGTCACAGGTTCAGCATGAATTCCGTGAGTTCTTCCAACCATAACTGTGCTTTTATATCTGACAGCCTGGTTTTTTAAAACTGAAATGAGTTTTTTAATTTTTTCAACAAGCAAATCGGTACCTGCGGCCATCTGCAGCGAAAGTGCGGTATCCCCTATATCAGAAGATGTAAGTCCGTAGTGAAGATATTTTGCTGAATCACCGAGGTATTCTGAAACATTTGTAAGAAATGCAATTACGTCATGATTTGTTACCGATTCGATTTCATTGATTTTTTTAAGTTCAAATTTTGAAAGGTTTACAATATCATCACTTGCATTTTTAGGAATAATGCCAAGTTCCGCCTGGGCAATGCTGACAGCTTTCTCGACTTCCAGCCAGTATTTAAATTTAGCCTCTTCCTGCCATATCCTGCCCATCTCAGGGTTTGTATATCTTGGAATCATATATCCTGCTGCGTTTCTCTGTTTGTGTTGTTTTTTAAAATTTTTCTTAAGACCTTGTTCCTGAAATTGCTGTAACCTTCCTCTTCCTTAAGGTCATAAAGGTCATCCCCTATATCAAAAAAAACCTGGTCATATTCTGAAATGCAGATGTCGCTTATATCTTTTATCCATTTGTTGCTGATTTTCCAGCTTTCAAAATCAGCCAGCCACTCTTTTTCATTTTTTGGAATACTGGTTTTCAAAAAGCCTGTAAGCTTTCCCGAGTTTTTTGACACCTGAAGAAGAAAATGTTTGTGTCCCGAAAGATTTGAAAGATTTGCAATGCTTAATTCAATTTCCATTGATATTGTTTTCCTAAGATCTTTTTAACATATAAAACCAGGGCGTTACATAGTTATTATGCAGCCCGTAGCTAATTATACAAATTTATAATTTTAAAGTGAAGTGTCTAAAATTGCATTAAAATATTTTCTGTCTTAATATAAAGCTGAAGCCAGGCTGCTGGCTCATTTAAGATAAGGCTCAAGGAACTCTTTTACTTCCTGTTTATCAACTGTGACATAACTTACGCCTTCGATTGTCTGGGATCTTCCGGGAATTGTAACCCTCTCAATATTCTTGTCTGAAAAAATAAGGATGGTTCCCAGTTTAATAAAATCCACAGTTGTGAAATCAGATTTTGTTTCCTCATTAAAAATTGCTATAAGCTGAGGGGCTTTTGTAACAATGGATAAATTGAGTTTTTGTTTTATTATTTGGGAAATTAAATATTTCTGCCTGTCAACCCTGTCAAAATCCCCCATTGTTGTTTTTCTGCACCTTGCAAAAGCAAGAGCGTCTTCACCGTTCATCAGGTATGTACCGGGTTCAAAATCTGCACCAGAAAGCGGGTCGTGCATGGGCTCATCCACAGTGATTTCAACCCCGCCAAGCGCATCGACAACTTTTTTGAATCCTGCAAAATTTACAAGCATTGTCCTGTTTATCCGGATACCGGTGAGTTCATTTATCTCATCTTTTAACATCCCGGCTCCGCCATAAACATATGCCGCATTTATTTTATTTGTACCATAACCCTCAAGTTCAACCTTTGTATCCCTGGGAATCGATATAAGTACATCCCTGTACCCCATACCTGAAATATGGTAAATCATTATAGTGTCAGTTCTGCCTTTGAACTCCTTGACATCTTCCCTCTCGTCAATCCCCAGGAAAAGATAATTGTTTGAATTTAAGGCAGAAACAGAATTTGAATCTGAATCTTTTTCATCAGCCAGACTATTTCCGGAACCACCGGCTCTTAAAGATGAAGTGATAAGCGGAAATGAAAAAAATAAAATAACAAAAAGAAGAATAAAGAAAATAACGACAAACGAAATAAAACATCCTCTGGCTTTGCTCATATTATAACCCGGCTTTCCGAATAAAAGTTTTAAATAACCCGGTAAATAAAAATGAATTCTTTTTAACGGTGTTAATTATAGTTTCTGTATACAGCATTTGACAAATAATAAAGAGTGTGAAAAAGTTTTTCTATTGGATCATTTGTCTGCACATTTACCGTTCTGGGCACTTTTATAGGTGTTGATGTATAATTTATTATCACCTTAATCCCGGAAATAACAAGAAGGTCGGTAACTGTCTGTGCGGATTCATCGGGAACTGCAAGAATGGCTATATTTATCCCCTTTTCCATGACAATTCTGGACATATCATTAATATTCATAACTTTTCTTCCTGATATAACCTTGCCGATTACTTCGGGGTTGTTATCAAAAATATCCTCTATTCTGAAACCAAACTTGTCAAGCATCTTATAGTTAAGAATTGCCCTCCCCAGGTTCCCTGCCCCCATCAGGGCAACCTTTACTTTTTCACTGTAGCCTAAAATCTTGTTAAATGAAAATATAAGATTATCAATATTAAAACCCACGCCCCTTTTCCCTTTTAACTCAAAATATATCAGGTCCCGCCTGACTTCGGCACTGTTTACCTTTGTATAGTTTGAAATCTCCTGTGAGGTCACCGTCCTTTTACCCGATTCCCTTAACTGGACTATGAACTTCAGATAATGGGTGAGCCTTGTAATAACACCTTCAGAATATATTTTTGTTTTCATACATCATCCAACCAGTCTTAAAAAATGCCGCAGAAAAACTTCCCGTATCTTAATAATCTGTATTAACTGCGGACAATTTAATTTACTTTGTAGCATAATTGTAACAAAACTAAGAAATTATAACAATGTTTGCTTGAAATTGCAATAAGCTGCCGCTTCATCCTGCCGCTTCGTCCGAATTTAAAGTTTCACTGTAAAAAATAAATTACCAGGCGGAAAATGTATTGACAAAACCTCTTGAGGACGGATTAATTTAAACCCTGAAATCATAAATTCCACCCTCAACCGGAAATTTGCTGCTGCAGTCGGGGCAGTTTATTTCCCCATCCTGACTGAAAAAAGATCCGGTTATTTTATCATTCATGAAGAGATTTGCTCCTTTGCACTTCGGACAGATAAAAAATTCTGATATTGAAATTGAGGCCCGGTCTGTAACTTTTTCCGGTTTATGAGAATTATCGGTGCTTATAAATTTGTTTTTTTCTTTTGCGCCAGGAATGGTTTTTAAAAATATGCTTGGCCCCGTATTTATAAAAGAGAAAAACCTCTGGTATATATTTTCAGCAAACAGCAAAAAATTTAATCTCAGGGCTTTTTTCAGAATATTAAGTCTGAAGTTTGAAACACTAATCTGCTTTATAACCTTAAAACCCCTGTCTTTTAACAGCTTTTTAATATAAGCCGGGTGGTAATCAAGAATCGTCTGACCGATCTGGAGAGGTTCTGAATTAAACGGAGAAACTTTGAGCCTTCCTGCAAGAAATTTTAAAATATTTTTCATATTTCTTTTATTTGCGAATTCCAATATAAATATTCCACCGGGCTTAACCGAGTTTTTTACCTCACCAAAAAAATCCCCGGGTTCCTGAAGATGGTGAATAAGTCTTACCGACAGGCAGACATCGAGAATTGCGCTTTTAAGGGGGAGGTTGCCCACATCAGCGGCAATAAAAAAAATGTGGTTCAAATTATGTTCGCTGTTTTTTTCTTTAAGGTAACTGAAAATATTCTGCCGGGCATTTTTTAAATTATTCATTGAATAATCGATAAGAATCACTGTGGCAAAATTCTCATATTCACCGAAAAGCCGGCCAAAACCACAACCAAAATCTGCAAATACTTTTCCTTTTGGATTTATGCCATCGAATAATTTTTTTAATGCGCTTCTTTCTGACCTGTCCTCGTATTCCCTTCCACTATCTTTCCAGAACTGCCTGTAATCATAATTTTCATAATCAGACTTTCTTAACATTTGCACCTCTAAACAGAAAATTTTATCTGTATGACATCTCTATCCTGTAAAATGTAATCTTTTCCCTCAATTTTTAAAATGCCTTCTTCTCTGGCTTTATGAATTGATCCTGCGCCAATCAGCAGATCTGAGTTGATAACTTCCGCTTTAATGAACCCCTCCAGCATATCAGAATGTATTTTCCCGGCAGCCTCTACAACTTTGCTGTCTTTCCGGATGGACCACGCTCTGGCCTCATTTTCGTTAACTGTATAAAAGGTGATTAAATTCAACAGGCCGTAACAGGTCTTTATAAAATCTGAAATTCCGTCACCTTCAATTCCAAGACCTGCCCTGTAGGCCGGTCTTTCGGATTCGGGGATCTCAGACAGCTCGGATTCCAGCTTTCCATAAATTTTAATAAGGTTTTCTGCTGCTTTGTTTTCTTCAAAATAATTAAAAATTTCCTGACTTCTGCTATCCTCGCTTACGTTTGCAATATATATTACCGGTTTTAAACAGAACAAATTAAGCTCCCTGAAAAATACCGGATTTTTCTGCAGAAAATTTTCAAGTGTGCCTGAAAAAAATTTTTTAAGTCCTGTGGTTTCGTCCGGTTTATAATTATTGAGACTGTTTATGAGATATTCAATAATTTCCAGATATTCTCTTGCTTGACTGTCATTGGCTTTTACTGCACTTATATATTTATCTTTTCTTTTCTCAAGGCTTTCGATGTCTGCCAGAATGAGTTCAGTGGATATTATCCCGACATCCCTAAGCGGATCCATTTTATTTAAAAAATGGGAAACGTTATCGTTTGAGAAGCACCTTAAAACATGAGCAACCACATCAGCTTCCCTTATATGGGCAAGAAATTTATTGCCAAGTCCTTCTCCTCTGCTTGCGCCAGATACAAGTCCCGCAATATCCACAATCTTTATGGCTGCATAAGTTACCTTCCGGGAGTCAAATATCTTTGCCAGTGGTACAATGCTATCATCCGGTACGTTTACAAAACCGGTATTCGGCTCGATTGTGCAGAAAGGATAGCTGGCCACTGCAGCGTGTGCTGAAGCCAGAGCATTAAAAATTGTTGATTTACCGGCATTGGGCAAACCTATGATACCAACCTGCATATTTAAAGTAGAAAAAATAAAAAATAATAAAAAAAGCAGTAAAAAATATTATCTAACATGTGCCAGTGCAACAATTTACCGCAGTCACCCTTTTTCAGGCAGAAAAAATAAAAGTCCTGTAAAAAAGATTACAGGACTTTTAAAAAACTTAGTTATTTCTTTTTGCCTTTAGCTTTATCTTTTTTGCCTGCCATTCTTACCTCCCTTGCATTCCTGAATTTGATAATAGAAGAAAGATTCAGAATTTAATTTAATAATGATATTAATTCTAAAACCTTATAAATGCAATAATTTTTTTCCCTGATAAGACCCCGGCAGTTATTTACCGGCACTTATATTTTTCACTGTTCCGGAGCGTCAATATTGCTGTCTCCCCCATCATCATTGTTCCCGGATTCTTTACCGGTTAAGGGCCTTGAGCCTGCACTTTTACTCCGTCTTTTAACTGCAACTGAAGTATCGTTCCCTGGTGCTGCGGGATTTTTATCAGTCCCACAGGTATTGAATTCAAGACTTAAAGCTATGACATCTGCATTGATATTAATAAGATTATATTTTTTACCCTCCTTATTCTCCCAGGTTCTTAAATTCAGATGGCCCCCCACAATTATCCTGTCTCCTTTTTTTAGCGAGACCGCACAATTTTCAGCCAGGTTGTTCCAGGCAGTAATATTAAAATAATCGACAGAGATGTTCTCTTCCCCTTTAAGATCCCGCCACTTTTTATTAACCGCCATTCCCATTTCCGCTATTGCCATACCTTCGTTTGTGTATTTGAGTTCCGGATCCTTTGTTAAATTCCCAAGCAGATATGTTTGATTGATGTTTGCCAATGCTTTCCTCCATAAGATTTTAGTTAATTAAATAATAAATATCATACTGAAGTTTCTTCAATCTCAGTTGAAATCAAATTTGACCCTGTCACAGTTATTAAACTTTTCATCCCAGGGGAATACGACTTCTGTTTTTGATACCGAATAAACCGTAATAAAGTCAGGTCCCAGGATTTTTACAAAAATAAACTCCAGATCTTTCGAGACATAGACGACCACTTCATCATAGGTTATTCGAATGTTTTCAAGTTTGCAGTTATTTCTCGCCGCAATATCAGAAGCAGCTTTTTTCGAATTTTCACTGTTAAAATACAAAATTTCATGAGCCGCCGCAAGCGCTGCGGAATTGGCTGCTTTTTTTGTACAGGATCTGGCAATAAATATCCTTGAAAAATCAAAAAGCAGCAGAATGACCAATGAGAATGCAAATAGCAGAAAAACCAGAATTAATGCCGTATTTCCCCTTTCTGAACCGGCCTTAGTCACCTTCCGACTCCATTCTGACCGTACAACTGCCTTTAAGTGGTTCATGCATGCCAGGAAGCAGCATGTAAAGGCTCAATATATTTTTTACATTATAGCTGACTGTCACAGTGACATAATCACCCACATGCCTTGAAGAAGGATTTTGCGGTGAAATATCTATGCTCAACTTGTCCTGGCCGGCAAGAGAACAATTTTGCCTGATATATTCCGATGCCAGATTGTTCGAATTTGTAACTGCAACTGCCCTTGCAGCCTGTTCCGCCGCATTTTCCAGAAGATTTCTGGTATAAATTATGTATCCTGACTGGGAAATGATTAAAATAGCAAGTATAAGCAGGGGCAGGACAAGTATGAACTCCAGTGAGGACTGCCCTTTTTTATTATTAAAAAAATCAGATAATTGCAAATAAAGATTTTTAAATTTAAATATTATTTTCATTTTTTTTAAAATTCAGGTTTTTAATTTCAAATTTTATATAAATAATGTTTAAGATATTTACGATTTCCCTGTCAGGATAAAAATTTCAGACCATGGATGCAATCTTGCCGAACACTTTGGATATGAGATCAACAATCATCGGCTTGCCAACCGCAACCAGAATAGCGCTGATTATTCCGGCAATTACCAGAACAAGCGCATACTCAATTGTTGACTGGCCATCCTGTTTCCTGGTTCTAAAACACACAGGTCTGACTCTTGCGTAAAGTTTTTTTATCATTGCTTTAATTTTTATCACCCCCTTTAATTTTAAACTGCAGATTTTCACCTTTTTGCACCTCCTTTCAGAATAAATGATAATAACATTCCGGCAACAGCTCAAAAACTTCCAGCTACCGAAAAAACAAGTGGTCCTCCTGTAAGAAGCAGAAATGCGGGCAGGACGAGAAATACAAGAGGAAAAAGCAGCAGGATGGACATCCTGCGGGATCTCCGTTCACACTCCTGAAGCAATTCGAACCTCAGGTATTTTGTCTTCTGGTTAAGAATTTCATTTACAGTCGAACCATATTTTTCAGACTGAAGAAGGATGAACAGAAGATTTTTAAAGTCTTCAGACTTTTTTCCTGCAATAAAACTGCTATAGGCCTTCATCCTCCCCATTCCGAAATCAACAGCTTTCAGAAAACCGGCAATTTCATTACACGCAGCCCCCCTGTAAACTTCTGAAACTGTTTTAAGCGAGTTATATATATTCTGTCCGGCAAGTGTGGAAATATTTAAAAGATCCACTATGTATGGAAGCCCGGATCTAATCTCGTTCTCTTTTGCCGACCCGATTTTTCTCAATACGATATCCGGTATGAAAAAACCCAGACAACCGCATAAAACAGAAACCACCATTGAAAGCAGGAGATTTGACATTATTAGGATACCGGTAATGCCAAAAGATGCAAAACAGAAGAGCTTGGCGCCAAATAAGATATTTATATCCTGCAGGGTCGCCTCCCTGCCTGAAGATTTTTCTACCATCTCCATGTAATATAAAATAATTTTTTTACTTAAATGCGCGGAAATTACAGAACCTGCTTTGCCGATGACATGCAGAAAAAATGCCGCATGTCTCTTATAAGTACCTGTCCCTTTTTTACCGGATGACATTATTTTAATCTCTGATTTCATTATTCTTTTTCATAAATTTGTTTTTAACAATTTACGGATAACCAGTATACCTGCAATTTCCAGAACGCTGCCCAATATCAAAAAAATATTTCCGAGCCTGCTCTGAAAAAAAATGCTGATTGAAGAACTCATGCTTAAAAACATTACCGAAAGCGCCGCAACCGGCATTGCGGCAATTATATTTCCTGATAGTCTTGCCTGAAGAGTCAAGGTTTTTGCATTTGATTTTACCTTATAATTTTCCTGAAGAGTTTCCGTTATTTTATCAAGCACAAAAATAAGATTCCCGCCAATTCTATTATTTATTTTTAAGGCTGAAGTGATTAATGAAGCATCTTTGCTTGCACACCTGGCTGAAAAGTTATCCATTGCAGGGTCGAATGCAATACCCGTATCCAGTTCATCGGACAGGTTTTTAAGATATTTTTTTAGGGGCTGCTTTGCCCATAAAACCGATTGATTTATTATTTGCCGGATTGCATGTCCTGAGCGCAGCATTATAACCATATTGGCTGCCAGTGCCGCAAGCTGGCTGGCAATAATTTCCTTTCTTCTTTCCTGCACTGCAAATATAACCTCTGAAACTAAAAACCATGTGAAAAATACAAGCAAAATACTGAAGATTATGTTCTTAAAAAGAATAAAATAAACAACCCCTGCAGTAAGATAAAAAAGAGCTGCAGCAGCCTTTCTGTTACTTTTGTTAATACTGTTTAAAAAATCAAATAAATTCAGCATTATGACTTTTCCTTTTATATCCTGCCTTATTAAAAAACTCAGGAACATATCCGGTGTAAACAAAAACATCACCAGAAAAAGTAAAGATATCCTTAACGGTAATATTCTTATTATTGTTTTCGGCGGCGCCACTTTTTTCCTCTGTAAGTTCGCATATTTTTACAACTTTGCGCCTTCCATCCGGAAATCTTTCAAGTTGCACCACAAGATTTACCGATGACAGAATTAACCTTCTGGCATAAGCTGAATTTAAATTTAACGACGACATAAGAATCATTGTTTCAAGTCTGGAGACAACATCAGAAGGTGAATTGGCATGGATAGTTGTCATTGAGCCCTCATGTCCCGTGTTCATGGCATTCAAAACATCGAGTGCCTCTGTTCCCCTTATTTCCCCGATAATAATTCTGTCCGGTCTCATTCGTAATGCGTTTTTTACAAGATCTCTTATTGTGATTTCACCCCTGCCCTCAATATTGGCGTGTCTGGCTTCAAGTTTTACAGTATTTTCAATACTTAAATTAAGTTCCGGGGTTTCTTCGATAGTTACCATCCTTTCCTTTTGTGGAATAAAGCCTGAAAGAACGTTAAGAAAAGTTGTTTTACCGCTTGAGGTCCCGCCGGAAACAAAAATGTTAACTTTATTTTCGACACAAGCTTTTAAGAACTCTGACATTTCATGGTTCAACGCATTCAGCGCTATCAAATCATCTGCCGTCAGCAAATCATTTTTAAATTTTCTGATAGTCACAGCAATTTCCGAAACTGACGCAGGCCTTATTACTGCATTGATTCTTGCACCATTATCGAGCCTGGCATCAACCATTGGAGAGCTTTCATCTATCCTTAAACCCTGCGGACTCACCAGTTTTTCAACAAAGTTTTTGATATGCTGATTGTTTTTAAAACCGGAATCAGCTCTCTCTATGGCTCCTTTTTTTTCAATATAAACTCTGTCAAAATTGTTAATCATTATTTCAGTTATATTTTCATCATTCATGTAGCCACTCATGGGTCCGTATTCAAAGGTCTCTTCGTATATTTCTTTAACGAGAGCCGCCATTTTCCTGTCGCTTATTACAATTTTTTCCTCATCTGTTATTTTTTTCAGCACATGATAAATTTTTTCATTTTTTTTTGCCGGGCTTAACTGCCGTAATTTCTGAATATCTATCTTTTCAACAAGCATTTTGGAAACGCCTGAAACAATATCGGTATTATTTTCAAAATGGTTTTCAGAATAATTCATCGTATAAATTTTCACTGTAATCAGTAAGCGCTTTTACGGTTCTTAAACTGTAGTTAAACATGCCAAATGGCCCTCTCGAGTTATAAAAATATTCAATATCCCTATCGTAGGAAATAAACATTTTCACAGGATGGCCTTTTGAGTTAAGAAGCACAGCAGGCGCCATTGCCGTTTTTAAATTGAATTTGTTGATAAGTATATCTGTCTTGCTTTCCAGTTCCAGGCAATAAAGGTTCTCCATCATCACATCGAGGTTTAACTTTGAGTATCTGTCTGCACCGGACACAACAGCAATTTTATCTGCAAGAGAAATAAATTTTACATTATTGCCAAAAAAATAATATTGCGGCAGGTCTGCTATTACCATGTCATAAAATTCAAGAAGCAGATCGATGAAATTTAAAAACCCTTCACTCAAATCATAGATTGCCTTTTCAAATTTCAGCGGAGGAAGTATGACATTAAGGCTGTTCTCAAAATTTATAACCACTTTTTTGAGCATTGACACATTCATCTCTTCAAGCTCTCCACTGGCATCTCCGAAATCTCTCAGAAGACTGCCGCTGATATTGTAAATCATTCTTGAATCCTGCCTGCAGACATTTCCATCAAACAGGACTATATTTTTATTTTTAATTCCGGCAAGGTAGGATGCAACAGAATTTGCGACAAAGCTGCAGCCGCATCCTCCTTTGACACCTGTAAATAAGACAAGTCTCGAATCCCGCATCTTAAAATCCGGGTCGGCCTGTATCATGGTCCTGGTACCGCTGAAGCGGCCATTATTTTCATAATCATGAGATTCGGTAAAATTTTTAAGCTCTCTTTTCGGAAGCAATGCCGTTTTATTTTTTTCCTGATAATTTTTCATTAGAGCATCCTCCCTATGCAGGATGTTTTGAAATTTTTACCGGGACAAAGTGAAATATAAAGTGGCCCGAGCTGGAGAGCATTAAGTGCTTTTTCAGTTTCCTCCCTGGTAAGAAAAAATGTAATTACCAGACTCTGCTGAAGTCCTGAATTGCCAAATTGTGATGAATCTGACTCTAAAATTCCGTTAAGAAAATCCTGCTGCTCTGTATCGGGTGAAATCTCTTCTCCGCTATCTTCACCTGATGAAAGATCCTGCAAGCTTTTTCCGTTTATTAAAATTACTTCTCTTGCCGAAAGTATTGTTTCTGAAGTGAACTGCTCATTTTTACTGTCGTAAAAAGATGAGATTACATCAACAGTGTCACCGGCATTTATCAGGATCTTTTCCCCGAAATAGATTACAGGCAGGTTAAGAGACCTTAATCCGGAAGGTATCGATATTGAAAATTTAAAATAACTATTATCAGATATTTGAGTTCCCTCTATATCTTCGTAAGTGATAATCTCTCCACCTGGAATATCTCTTAATACCTTTTTACCTGTCAGAATACTGCTTTCAGTGACATATTTGCTGCTGAAAAGTTCTATGGGTATGGTGCTTTTTTTCAGTTGTGACTCTTTGACATATGAGCCCTCAGCTATTTCTTCAGATGCAATATATACTTCATGAGTATTAATATTTTTGTCTGCTTCCCGGCTGCCGGTGTAAATATACCAGAAGATTAAAATCACGGTGAACAACCCGAGAAAAACAGAGATTACTATTAAAATTTTTCTTTTTAAAAATAAGCCCCACCTGTACAAATTTACCTCCTTTTTACATAAATGTATATTACTATAAATATTTAATTATGTAAATATATAAAATAAATTTTTTTACATTTTATTTTTATAAAATCTAAAACAGGAAAAAGAAGCAAAGATTACTTAAGATTTAAACAAAGTTGCACATGCTTACCTTATATATTTAAAAAGAAAATCGAATATATTTCATGGGGGTATTTCCAGTTAAAAAATTAAAAAAATATTGATACAATTCTGACTTTTATGGAAATACAAAGGGGGATATTATGAACAGGAAAGCAAAAAAACCATTTTATCCTGCATTTAATGCTATCTTCGTACATGTTCTGGTATGCATTCTTCTTCTATCGGTTTCTTTATTTTTGGCCTCTTGTTCACCATTGGGCCAGGCAGAACTAACAGAAGAAAATAACGGTGAGACAATCCGGTTGAAAGTTGGGCAGACGTTTACGTTAAAGCTTGAATCAAACCAGACAACCGGCTACAGCTGGATGCTTTCAGAAAAAACAGATTCAAACATAATTTCAATGACGAAATAAGTTGTCTGAAATTAGAATTTTATCCTTTCGGGACAGGAATAAATATTATACCTTTGTCCCCTTGCATACCCTATCAGAGTGAGACCTATTTTCTTTCCGAGCATTGCGGCACTGTAAGTAACCGAGGAGTTACTCACAAAAACCGGGATAGCCATAACCATAGCCTTGTAAACTACATCCAGGCTTATTCTTCCGGTGGTGAAAACAATCTTATTCGAGGGATCCAGCTTATTTATTGACATAAAGCCTGCAATTTTATCTATGCAGTTGTGGCGCCCTATATCCTCAGCCATATACATCAACCTGCTATCCGGGCCAAACATGGCTGCATTATGAAGACCGCCTATTTGCTTTTTTTCATTCTGTGATGCAAGCGCCAGAGGATTAAGATTAAATATTGCACTGCTGTCAAAAATAGCGCCATCTTTAATTTTTCTAAGGTCAGTTCTGAGAAAAAACCGGTCAAGACTCCCGCAGGCAGAGGATACATACTGTTTTGTCTCGCCTGCAATTCTGCCGGATGGTAATTTATCCGGATTAACAGACACTTCAATTTTCAGTACATGATCCTTTTTTTTAACCGCTTCTGAAACTTCCTGCCCGCATAACCTGAGAAGGTTTATGTCACTGTAACCGGATATAAAACCACTGTTTATCAGATAACCCACCGCAAGTTCTGTTAAATTACCCGGTGAGCATGAGATGGTTGCAATATTATTTCCATTCAGGTAAATATTTAAAAGGATTTCAAGGGGAATTACATCAGAAAAGTTTTTATCCGGAAAATCTTTTTTTACTTTTATGGCTCTTATACTGACGCCAAAAGGAGATTTTTTAAAAGTTCTCATTTATTATGCTCTGGAAATACTGACGGCGCATACCTTAAACTCCGGTATCTTTGCTTTAGGGTCAAGGGCTGGATTTGTAAGGACATTTGCAGGTGAATCTGCATAATGAAATGGAATAAAAACAACGCCTTCTTTAATTCCGGAATCCACCACTGCATTTGCAGTTATGGATCCCCTCCGGGACTTTATAATAACCCTGTCTCCGCCTGCAATATTTAGTTTTGCCGCATCAGAATCGTTTATCTGCACAGTATTCATCGGTGCTATTTCATTTAAACCCTTGCTTTTTCCCGACATCGTTCTTGTATGGTACTGGTACAGGATCCTTCCAGTAGTAAGAATATACGGAAAAGATTTATCTGTCGTTTCAGCAGGCGGTGAATAATTTACAGGAATGAACCTGCCCTTTCCCCTTGTAAAGTTTTTTGAATGCAGAATTTTTGTGCCGGGATCATGATACTGCCTGCAGGGCCACTGAAGATTTTCATTTTCAAGCCGCTGATAGCTGACTCCGCCATATATTGGTGTAACGCTTGATATCTCATCCATGATTTCAGATGTACCGGAATAATTCATCGGATAACCCATTGCTTCAGAAAGCATGCATATTATCTTCCAGTCCGGCAATGCCTGCCCGGGAGGCTCAACAGCTTTCCTTACTCTCTGTATTCTTCTGTCAGTGTTTGTAAAAGTGCCGTCCTTTTCGGCAAAACATGCGCCGGGAAGCAGGACGTCTGCAAACTCTGCGGTCTCGGTAATAAAGATATCCTGAACAGCCAGGAACTCCAGTTTTTTAAGGGCACCGGCAACATGAAGAATATCAGGGTCGCTTAACATGGGATTTTCACCCATTATATAAATTGCTTTAATTTTTCCTTCACCGGCAAGCTGCATGACTTCTGTAACAGTCAGACCCTTTCTCGATGGCAGGTTTTTGTTCCACCTTTTTTCAAACCGCCATCTCATGTTATCATTTTCAACACCCTGATAACCGGTAAGCATGTCGGGCAGTGCCCCCATATCGCATGAACCCTGCACATTATTCTGGCCCCTTAAGGGATTTACCCCTGCGCCTGGCCTTCCGATATTTCCCGTCATCATGGCAAGGTTTGCAACAGCTATTACATTATCCGTACCGCAGGAGTGCTGGGTTATGCCCATTGCATAAAAAATCATTGCATTTTTAGCTGAGCTATATATCATTGCAGCTTCAATAAGATCTTCGGGGTTTACCCCTGATATACCGGCAACTTTTTCCGGTGTATAATCCTTGAAACTATCAATAAAGTTATCAAAACCCTCTGTTCTTTCGTTAATGAAGTCATTATTCTGCAGATTATTTTTATAAATTATATTCATTATACCCAGGAGAACGGCTATATCCGTACCGGGTTTTTGTTTCAGGTGCAGTGCCGAATATTTTGTTATGGGTATCCTTCTCGGATCAATAACAATAAGTTTCAATCCTTTTTCCTGAACACACCTGATAATCTCATAACTGATTACAGGGTGGGCTTCAGTTGTGTTTGAACCGATGATAATTGCCGCATCGGCGCATTTTATATCATCAATGGAATTTGTCATTGCCCCGCTTCCAAACGTAGGAATAAGACCGGTAACGGTTGATGCATGGCACAACCTTGCACAGTGGTCAATATTATTCGTGCCGATGACCGCTCTTGCGAACTTTGACATAAGGTAATTTTCCTCATTTGTGCACTTGGCTGACGAGAGAACCGCAATTGAATCCGGACCGTATTTTTTTGCAATTTTACCCAAACGGTCCGCCACGATGTTTATTGCTTTATCCCATGATGTCTTAACGAACCTGCCGCTTTTTGTTTTAATCATCGGATGCGCGAGCCTTTTGCTGCTTCCGACAAAATCAAGCCCGAATCTGCCTTTGACACACAGATTGCCGTTATTTACACTTCCGGAGCCGAACACAGCCTTTGATTTGACATTAACAATTTTATTGTTTTTAATGTAAAGGTTAAGTTCACAGCCAACACCACAGTAGGGACAGATTGTCCTGGTCTGGGTAACCTCCCAAACCCTTGCCTTGCGCCTGTAAGGTTTGGATTGCAGGGCACCAACAGGACATGCAGATATACAGTTGCCGCAGAATACGCAGTCAGTATCCTTCAGGGACTGCTCAAATGCAGGAATGATTTCGGATTCGAAACCGCGCCCCGCATAACCAATCGCATTTGCCCCTACGACCCCGTCGCACATCCTGACGCACCTGCCGCAAAGTATGCATTTTTCATTATTTCTGTATATAAAAGGATCGTCCTGAAAAACTTTTTTTTCATGAACCTTACCGGACAGACCTATGTCTTTGATTTCATACATATATGCAAGGTCCTGAAGCACACAACTTCCGGTTGCATCGCAGGTCATGCAATCCAGCGGATGGTCTGATATTATAAGCTCAAGATTTACTCTTACTATTTCATTTACAAGTTTGGTATTTGTTTTTACCTTCATACCATCTTTTACCCTGGTTACGCAGGAGGCAAATATGCCAGGTGTGCCTTCTATTTCAACCGCGCACAGACGGCACGCACCCTGTGGAACCAGCCTCGGATCATAGCAAAGATGGGGTACAAAAATATTGTTTTCAAGGCAGGCCTCCAGAATGTTTCTTTCCGGAGAAGTAAAAACTGTTTTTCCGTTAATATGAATCTTTATCGTATTTTTTTCGGTATTTTCACCGGGCTGTTTTTTTGTTTTTAATATCTGTTCATTTTTTAACATTTACTGCTCCTGAAATTACAAAGATCAAACCTTTTTAACTTTTGTTTTAATATGCAGCCTTTCACATGATTTACCTGTCAGGATATGTTCTTCATACTCTTCCCTGAAATACCTCAGTGTGCTTATTACAGGATTAGGCGCAGTTTTTCCGAGCCCGCACAGGGAAGATTCCTTAATCACGCGCGAAAGTTTCTCAAGTTTTTCAATATCCCCCTGTTCGCCTTTTCCTTTTGTTATCCTCTCAAGTATCTCAAGCATCCGCCTTGTTCCTATTTTACAAGGCACGCATTGCCCGCACGATTCATCCTGAATGAAATCCATAAAAAACCTTGCCATATCAACCATACATGTATCCTCATCCAGAACAATCATTCCACCTGATCCCATCATGGCACCTACTTCCCTGACCTTTTCATAATCAACCACAACATCAAGGAATTTTTCAGGTATGCAGCCCCCCGAAGGTCCGCCAAGCTGTACAGCTTTAAATTTTTTATCGTCTTTTATACCGCCGCCAATTTTAAATACAATGTCTCTTAAGGACATGCCCATGGGGACCTCCACCAGCCCGGTATTCTTTACGGCACCAGTCAGTGCAAATATTTTTGTTCCCTTGCTTGTATCCGTTCCTATAGTTGAAAACCATTTTGCTCCGCTGGCTATAATATGCGGAACATTTGCATAGGTTTCCACATTATTTATGCATGTCGGTTTTCCATGAATCCCTTCATTTGCGGGAAAAGGCGGCCTTGGCCTTGGCATTCCTCTTTTACCCTCGATTGACCTGATCAGAGCAGTTTCCTCCCCGCACACAAATGCTCCTGCACCCTGGTAAATTTCAACTTCAAAACTGAAACCTGAACCCAGAATATTGCTTCCTATAAAACCGTATTCCCTGGCCTTTTGTATTGCAAATCCAACATTCTCTATTGCAAGAGGATATTCCTGCCTTACATATATGAAACCTTTTGCCGCTCCCACTGCATATGCTGCAATAACCAGGCCCTCCAGTACACAATGCGGATTGCCTTCAAGGACACTCCTGTCCATATATGCGCCGGGATCACCTTCATCCCCATTTACAATCATATATTTCGGATTGCCTTCAGCCTTCCTTGTTATTTCCCATTTCAGACCTGTGGGAAAACCGCCTCCTCCACGGCCACGCAATCCGGCCTGCTTCACCTCGTTTAAGACGTCTTCGGGATTCATTCCTGTTAAAGCCTTTGCCATCGCCATGTAACCATCGTGCAGCAGGTAATCCTCGATACTCTTAGAATCAATTCTTGAATTATTCTCAAGGATAACCCTTTTCTGGTGCTTATAAAAAGGTATATCGAACTCATTTTTAACCAGTTTATTTTCAGATATATGATATAAAAGTCTATTGACAGTATTGCCCCTGAAAGTCTCCGTTATAATTTCGGCAATATCCTTATCTTCCGCACCAAGATAACAGATCTCCTGTGGATAAAAAATAATCAAAGGACCTTTTTCGCAGAAACCATGGCACCCCGTCCTTCTTATAACAATCTCTTTATCCAGATGCGGCTGCATGTTTTTGACCTCTTTTTGCAATTCAGTAAAAACACTATCGGAACCGGCAGCTTTGCACCCGGTACCTGAGCAGAGTGAAATTATATAATTTCTGCCAGCCTGTTTTTTGAGTTTTTCGATTTCCCTTGACAGGCTTTCCGGTACATCTATTTTTCCTGATGTTTCTGAATTCATTTTCGGCTCCATGCTCAATCAGACCATTTTTATTTTAATTCTGCGTTAATCAAGGTTATATACAATATCCATAACTTTTTCAGGTTCTACGGTTTTATATACTTTTTCATTAATTATAATTACCGGAGCAATACCGCATGCTCCCACACACCTGTTAATCTGCAGGGAATATTTCCTGTCCTCAGAGGTCTGCCCGGGTAAAATATTTAATTCTTTTCCTATTTTTTCCACAATTTTCTTTCCGCCTTTGACAAAACATGCAGTGCCCATACAGACCCTGATGTTGTATTTGCCCTTTGGTATCATTGAAAAATAAGAATAAAATGTGGTTACCCCATAAACATCTTTTTCCGGCACATTTAATTTCTCCGCAACTATCCTCTGAACATACACCGGTAAAAAACCCACCTCTTTCTGTATATCAAGAAGAACAGGTATCAGCCTTTCCTTTTTACCCTTATTTGCATTAAGCAGCGCGCTTACCTTTTGCATTTCTTCAGGTTTTAAATCATATTTTGGAAGCTCGGAAATACGCATTTAATTACTCTCCAGCTGGATTTTTATTAGAATGTAACTTTTATTTCAAAATAATTTTATAGATTATAGCAAAATTTCTCTTTAATTGGAAAATATAATAAGGAAGTATTATAATGATTTGATTTTAAAAAAATTATCCACTCAAGGTGCAATTTTTTGTTCTTGCGGGGATAAATTGTTACAATATTTTTCAGTTATTGAATGTTCCGTTAATTATATATAATTGCATTTACTGTTAGTAATTTTATTGAAAGGAATCCTGAAATTGTTAAAAAAATTAACTTTAAACCTTGTTGTTGAAGATGTTAATAAAACCGTTGAGTTTTATCAGAGCATTCTTGGTTGTTTTGAACTGATTGAAACCGATCCTAAAAAGGGACGGTTTGACTGGGCATTCATGAGATGCGAGGATCTGGAAATCATGTTTCAGTCAAAACAAAGCCTTTCAGAAAGAATCACACAGTTTAAAAGCAGTGAAAACGGCGGCAGTATAATTATTTATATTGAGGTTGACAACATTGAATACCTTTATGCATGGATGAAAAATAAAGTTGAGATAATCGAGGAACTGCATTTGACCCCGTATAAAATGATGGAATTCATTGTGCGGGACTGTAACGGTTTTATTCTTGCTTTTGCCCAGTGGATAAAATAAACAAATATAAGAATAACCAGAAATCTTAAACCATATTTCTGCAAACCCTCAAAAAAGATTACAAATTATTCTTTTTTAACAAAGCTGTCGCTTGCGCCGCACTGACATTTTCTCGGTTTGCACCTGCCGTCCTTTTCATAGCCGCAGGAACCGCATTTCCATATTGCCATTTTACACCTCTCTCTTGTTAAAAATAATTTTCAGATGAATTTTTTTACAAAATTCAACTGAAGGTTTGTAAGGGACGCTTTCAGGTTCTCGTTCTCCTGGGCGCTTACCTCGTCCGCCAGTATTTTAAGCAGCGCCTCAAAACAGTCCACCGCAAGCTTTGCCTGGGCTCTGTCTTTATATTTATCATTTACGCCTTCAGGAATACCCATTTTTTTATAAGCAAGGCTCGACAGAGACATCATCATCTGCATAACCACATCTTTTGTCGAGAGCTTGTCGATTTCATCCTGAAGCTTGCTTATCAGCTCCTCCTGTTCCTTTCTTCTGGCATCTTCATCTGCTATGCTGTCATCAGCAGGTTTTTCCTCACCGTTTCCGCCTCTGGCGGCTTTCTTTTTTACATCTTCTTCTGACATCTGAATTTACCTCCGGAAAATATTTTAAACCAGCTTAAAATTATTCTCAATTTAAAAGATTTATTTAAAGACAACTGCTATTCGCTGTCATATTTTATAAGAGAGAACACGTTATAATCCTTTAAAATTTCTCTTGGATTTAAGAATTCCAGCTCAATTATAAAGCAGAACCCGGCAACTGTACCGCCTGCATTTTCAACAAGTTCCGCCTGGGCTTTAGCAGTGCCCCCTGTCGCCACCAGATCATCCACAATCAGGATTTTTTCTCCAGGATTTATTGCATCAATATGCATTTCAACTGTATTGCTTCCGTATTCAAGGTCATATGAAGCACTGTGTGTTTTAAAAGGAAGCTTTCCTGATTTTCTTACAGGTATGAAACCGGTCCCAAGCCTGTATGCAAGAGCTGACCCAAAAATAAAACCCCTTGCTTCCGCACCAAGTATCAAGTCTATTTCAACCCCTTTGCAGTGATCAGCCATCTGGTCAACAGAATACCTGAATGCATTGCCGTCCCTTAAAAGGGGGGTTATGTCCCGAAAAATAATTCCTTTTTTTGGAAAATCCGGAATGTTCCTGATTATTTTCTTCAGATCCAATATTTTTTCCTTTCTTTTTTTGGTCTTATTTATTTTTTGTAATTCCCTCAGATATTGAATTTATAAGATATTCTATATCCAGGCTTTTAAAGTCAAGCTGGTTTAAAATTTCGACCGGATTATATTTCTGTCCATAGCTCCAGATCTCTTTTAAAAAAGTTCCTGCCTGTTTCTTTTTAAACCAGCCGCGCCCGAACTTTCTTAACATATAATCCTTCAATTGTGCCTCAAATATCCACGCCCTTATATAGTTTGTACAATAAAAAGATTCATCCACATCCTTCAGATAATCCGAGCCGCTGTACTCCATCTTGTTTGCAGATTCCAGCAGGTCCCTGTATACGGCATCTTTGCCCCGCAACGTCCCGCCGTCATGAAGGATCAGCTCATATTTGAATTTTGCAGCATATCTTCTGCAGAACCAAAGTTTCATTATATTTGAAAAGTACACAAACTGTCCGGCATCTTCAGGCGACAGGCCGAACATATGCATCAGCCACTGACTGTTCTGCATGAGATGCTCCAGAGTAAAAGCATAGCCCTCCGTAACCGCATAATCTCCTAGAAATTTATATTCAAAGTCAAGGCTGCCTTTTGTGTTTGCAAAATGTTCCGCATGGCCTCCCTCATGAAGTATGGCTTCATAATCATCCTGGCCCCCTCTCGGCATGACGACAAGATATATTTCTTCCGGCACTTTAACTGTGGCGCAAAATGCTCTCGGAGATTTGTTCTTCCGCTCCTCCACATCAAAAATTATATTGGGCTGGCTGTCAATATCAAAACCCATTTCCCTGAGAGTGTCCTTAAAAACATGCACAAGGATTTCTTTTTTAAAATATCTGTCAAATTTTGAGGCCCTTTTCAGGTAAGCAAAATCACTTTTTCTTGAATCTCCAAGCTTTATTCCAAGCTCATTTTTTAAGATGCTGCCAAAGTGCACCGTATAAAGCTCCCCGGTACTTTCAAGCAGATGGTCCACCTGGCGCTCAAGCCAGGAAAAATCCTCGCATTTTAAATTTTCAATAAGTTCCCTGTAACTACCGTAACCAAGGCCTCTTGCATACCCATGGACCGATTCCCAGTACCGGCTAATCATAGGGTTAAAAATACCGGCTGTTGTACTGTTTCTTGCATCGTCTATTAAATTTCTTTTTGCCCTGTCTGCCTGGTTTGAAAGAAGAATTTCGGAATACCGGAAAGAAATATCCTCCCCTTCAATTTTAACTGTTGTTTTTGCTTCAAGCTCAGCTATTTTATCAACCAGCTCTTTTGCCTGGTTTTCCATAAAACCCTCACCGCAAAACCTGATAAGGAAATTTACTCTCTTAGCAGTCTCCTGCCCGCTTTCGGGAAGAAGTTTCCTGAGCATATTGAAATTTTCTATTGAAAACAGGCTGTGGTGCCTTATGTAAATCTCTGATACATTCAGTTCCTCTTTGAGCCCTGAAAAATGCAGGTAGTATTCCCTGTCAATCTCTGATAAAAATTCCTGCGCCTGGTTTCTGTAACTTTCAAGCTCCATCCTTAGTGTCCTTTAATACCCTTTCTTTTAAATATTTTCTCTTATGACTTTTAGAATCCCTTCCTGGTCAAGCCCGTAAGCCGCATACAGCTCGGAAGGGCTCCCTGACGCACCAAAAATATCTTTTACACCGATTCTTAAAACCTTTACCGGCAGCTTTGCCGACAAAAGCTCGCAGACCGCACTGCCGAGACCGCCTATTATGTTGTGATCCTCGATTGTAAAGACGAGTTTTGTTTTTTCCGCACTTTCAAGAATAAGGCCTTCATCAAGGGGCTTTATTGATGGCATATTTATAAGATCGACTTCAATACCTTCAGACTCGAGCTTTTTTACGGCAGAAATGCAGATATGCGTGGTATAGCCGGCTGTTATTAAAGTGGCCCTGCCACCCTCAAAAATTTTTATGCCTTTCCCTATTTTGAACTTATAATTTTCGTTGAAAATAAGCGGGGAGGACCCTCTTGTGAGCCTCACGTAACATGGTCCCATGTACTGGGCAACAGCATCAATGGCTCCGGCTGCCTCAGTGCCGTCCGAAGGTGAAATTACAACAATTCCGGGAATGGATCTCATAATGGCAACATCCTCTATCGCCTGATGAGTGGCGCCATCTTCGCCCACTGAAATCCCGCAGTGTGTTGCACATATTTTGACGTTAAGCCCTGGGTATGCAATTGATGTACTGACCTGGTCACATGCCCTCCTGGATGCAAAAACACCAAAAGTCGAGGCAAAAGGGATTTTCCCCATTGTCGCAAGACCCGCCGCAATGCATGCCATATTTGACTCGGCGATTCCCAGATTGAAAAATCTTTCAGGAAACTTCTTTGCAAAAACAGCAGTCATAGTGGATTTTGACAGGTCGCAGTCAAGAACAACTATATTCCTGTTAATCTCTCCGAGCTGCGCAAGCCTTTCTCCGTAAGCATTTCTTGTGGCTGTTTTTTTGTCACCTTCATAAAGAAATGGTTTTGCTTTTTCTGAAATCATTTTTTAAAGCCTTTCTTACACAAATAAAAAATTATAAAACAGTTTTATTATCACAAGATTTTAGATGCTGACCAGGCTGCACCCGCTAAAATTAAATGCTATAATCTGATTATTATATTCTATTATAGCCTTCTTTTTAATAAGGTTTTAAAAAAACAATTTGATGGTTTAAAAGTTTGAGTATAACTGCAAAAAACAATAAAAAACTGCTGTATCCCGGGCTTATATGGTTTTTTGTTTTTTTCATGCTTCCTCTAGCAGTTATTTTCATTTATTCAATAACAGACAGCTATGTGTTTGCGGGACAGAAGCTCCAGTTTACGTTAAGCAATTTTGTCATGATTTTCCAGAAGAAGCATTATCTGATTATCCTTGGACGTTCCCTGAAAATTGCCATGATTACCACTGTTTTTTCCATCATGTTTTCTTATCCGGTTTCTTATTTTCTGGCAAAAAAAACCAGGTTTGACAGGGTTTTAATTGTTATCCTCATGGTTCCATTCTGGATCAATTATCTGATAAGAATTTTTGCCTGGAAGCTTCTGTTGTCTGAAAACGGGGTCCTGAACCAGTTTCTACTTTTTACCGGAATAATCGATCAGCCCCTGAAAATTCTCTATACACAAACCGCTGTAATCCTGGGCCTTATATACACCTATACGCCCATGATGGTGCTTCCGCTTTATGCAGCGATACAGAAAATAGACAACTCTTTTATCGAGGCGGCCCGCGACCTTGGAGCTTCCAGGGCAAGAGCTTTTTTCGATATAACGATAAAACTCAGCCTCACCGGCATCTTTGCAGGAACTTTGCTTGTTTTCATACCTGTTCTGGGCTCATTTGCCATACCCGCAATACTTGGCGGCACTGACTCGGTTATGATAGGAAACATAGTTGAGAACCAGTTTCTGCACGTTGGGAACTGGAATTTCGGCTCAGCTTTTACATTGGCCCTTGCAGCAACATCAATTGTGTTGATTTTGTTTTATTCAAAAATTTTCGGGGCCGAGTCCATTTACAGGGTACAATAAAAACATAGTATGCTGTAACGTTTCAGGTACAGATCGCTATTTTTTATGAAATGGTAAAATAAAAATAATATGAGAGGGAAAATAAAAACTGAAGGAATTATTTCACAAAGCATTCGGGACCATAAATTTTCCAAAAAGGGAAAAAGGCAGGTATTTCTGCCGCTGTATACAGCTTTTTTCTTTCTGTATATTTTTGCCCCTATTGTTCTTATTTTCATTTTTGCCTGGAACACGGGTGAGGGCTATAATTTTCCACTAAAGGATTTTGGGTGGAACTGGTTTGTCAGGCTTTTTAATGACAGAATGGCACTGAAAGCTTTACAAAACAGCATATACATTGCGGTTACTTCAGCAACAGTATCTGTAATTTTAGGCACATCTCTTACAATAGCAGTAATAAGAGGCATAAAGAAATTCAGGGCATTAATCCTTGTATTTCTTATGCTGCCTGTTCTTATGCCATCTCTGACAATAGGAATATCCGCGCTTGTTTTTTTCAGGGCCATAAATATTCCTCCCGGAATACCTGCGGTCATCATATCCCATGTTTCAATAAGCTTAAGCTATGTTTTTTTAATTATGATGGGACGTGTCGAAGGCATCGATATTGAAATGCAGGAATCAGCAATTGATCTGGGGGCAAACTGGTTTGAAAGTTTAAAAGACATTTTATTTCCGGTACTGATGCCGGCAATGCTTGCAGGCTGGTTATTTTCTTTTATGATAAGCTGGAATGAGTTTATAGTGACTTATTTTCTCATAGGAACAGAGATAACCCTTCCGGTATATATTTTTTCACAGCTCAGATTCGGAATATCACCTAAAGTAAATGTCATATCAGTGCTGATAACGGTTTTTACGATACTGACGGTTTTTGCCCTTCAGGCAATCAGAAAGATATATTTGAAAATACAAACCAGGATTGTATAATAAAAAAATTTACAGTGAAAGGGATGGTAATAAATATGATAAAAAACATTAAAGGGTCAGGGTTTGTTTTTACAATACTAGCCGCTGTCATTTTTATTGCAGTGTTTTTTGTTTTTTCTTTTTCCGGATGCAAAGAGGAAATACCAAAAGAACTCTCCGTCTATGCCTGGGAAGGTTATCTTCCGGAAGATGCTGTCCAGCTTTTTGAAGAAGAAACCGGTATTAAACTTAATATAACATATGCCACGGATAATGACGTAATGCTGACTCTTCTTAAAGGAGGAGGCACAGCGGATCTTTTGATGCCGACACAGAACCAGGTTAACAGGTTTTATGAAGCAGAACTGGCGCAGCCCCTGGATACAGCCAAATTGCCAAATTATAAAAATGTCCCGGAATCTCTGAGGAACCAGCCATGGGCAAAATATGACGGGCAGTCAATGGGCAGCGGGGAAATCTATGTTGTTCCTTATGTCTTCGGCACAAGCGGACTTGTTATAAACACCGGCAAATACAGTCTCCCTGCAGACGGATTAGGATGGGAAGTGTTATTTGATGAGGCGCTTAAAGGCAGAGTGTCTTCAAAAAATGCTCCTGAATCACTGATGCTTACACTAGACATGATGGGAGTTCCAAGAGAAGAGCTGCTAACGGATACAGAAAACACCCTGCTAAAAGCCCGTGATAATGTCCTGGTGCTGAAATCAAATGTATTAAAATTCTGGGATTCAGGGACCGAGATTCTTGACATGCTCAAGAATGAAGAGGTATGGGTAAGTCATATATGGGATGGCGGAGGAAGGAAAATGACCCAGTTCGATCCGAAATTTATATATGTTCTTCCAAAAACCGGAGGGCTTGGATGGACGGATACATTAATGATACCTGAAAATGCATTAAACCCTGAAGGCGCGCATATGCTTATAGATTTTATGCTGAGACCTGAAACAGCGGCTCTGGTTACAATTGACTCAGGATACACAACAACAGTGGAAGGCGCCCTCGAGAAAGCAGAACAGACAGGCAGCTTTGATGCGGCTCTTTACAGATTTACTGAAGAGGAACTTGCAAATCTTATCTGGCAGCCTAACTTTTCTGAGGATGTCATTGCGGCCTATACAGATTTCTGGGAGGAAATATCAACTGTAGAGTGAATAATTTAAATACTTAAAATACTCTGCATAAAATAAAGCAAACAGCCGGAAGGAAAATATTGCTTTTGCCAGCCGGCTGTTTTTCATAAATCAGGAATTTGAAATTTATTCCTGAAAATCAAAATTTTAAAATCCTGCTTACACTATACCATGGGAATACATTGCATCAGCAACCTTCAGAAAGCCTGCAATATTTGCGCCTGCAAGAAGATTTCCTTTAAAACCGTACCTGTTCGCAGCACTGCTGCATTTGCTGTAAATATCCTTCATTATGTGTTTCAGCTTCAGGTCAACTTCCTCAAAAGTCCAGAACGTTCTCATTGAATTCTGCTGCATTTCAAGAGCTGAAGTTGCGACCCCTCCGGCATTAGCCGCTTTGGCAGGGCCGAACAGCACATTATTCTTAAGAAAAATTTCTATTGCTTCAGGTGTGCAGGGCATATTTGCGCCTTCCCCAACGGCTGCGCAGCCATTTTTAACCAGATTCTGCGCCGCTTCTTCATCTATCTCATTTTCTGTGGCACACGGCAGCGCAATATCGCATTTTATGTGCCATATATCCCTGCAGTTTTCATTGTATTCCGTACCGCTTTCAGGAAGAAAGCATTCCTTTATCCTTTTGCGTTCAATTTCTTTTCCGGTCTGAACCTTTTCAATATCAATGCCTTTGTCATCATGTATGAACCCGTTTGAGTCACTCATAGCAATGACTGTTCCGCCAAGCTCACGTATCTTTTTTGCGGCATAAATTGCCACGTTTCCTGAGCCTGAAATAGACACTTTTTTGCCTTTGAAATCAAGCTTTCTTGACAGAAGCATCTCTTCCATAAAGTAGACCAGGCCATATCCTGTTGCCTCGGTCCTTAAGAGGCTCCCGCCATATGTGAGCCCTTTACCGGTTAGTACGCCTTCATAAGTGTTCCTTATTCTTTTATACTGGCCGTATAAAAACCCGATTTCACGCGCCCCGACCCCGATATCGCCTGCAGGAACATCAAGATCAGCCCCTACATGCCTGTAGAGCTCAGTCATAAAACTCTGGCAGAACTTCATCACTTCGTTGTCTGATTTTCCCTTGGGATCAAAATCACTGCCGCCTTTGCCACCTCCAATGGAGAGTCCCGTAAGCGAATTTTTAAGAATTTGCTCAAAAGCCAGAAATTTTATTATCCCAATGTAAACAGAAGGATGAAACCTCAAGCCCCCTTTATATGGGCCTATTGCGCTGCTGAACTGGACGCGAAATCCTCTGTTTACCTGAGTGATCCCATTATCATCGAGCCAGGGAACCCGGAAAATTATTTGCCTTTCCGGTTCAACAAATCTTTCTAGCAATCCCGTCTTTTCATAATGCGGATGCTCCTCGAATACAGGCTCCAATGTGTTTAATACTTCTGTCGCAGCCTGAAGAAATTCAGGTTCATGCAGATTTCTTTTCAGGACAGTGTCAAGCACTCTTCTGGTATAAGACATTTGCTCTCCTTCTAAATGGCTTACTATAAATAAAAAACCCCCAAACGGAAATAACCATCTGGAGGCTCCCTCGCCTTATATGCGCACTCCCTTGTGCAGCAATGCAGCTATATTGTTTTTCAGATAAAAAGTATTTTTATTTTAATTATTTTTTAAAAAAAAGCAATATTTTTTTAGTATTTATTTGTATAAATGCACATTTATGCTATAATTTAATATGATTTCAATCATATGGGCTTACTTTTAAAATTCATTGTTAACGGACTTTATAAATGCGGTATTCTAAGGAATATTTTTGCTGCAGGAGAAGAATTACAGTGAAAAAGCAAAAACCAGGATCAATAAAAAGAAAAAGGAACAAAAAATATCTCCCTGCAATATATTATTTTATTGCCTGTGCATTTTTTTCAATTATTTTTCTTATCAATCCGCATAATGCTTATACCGATCCCGCTGGTTCAAAGGTTCCCTTCATAAAACCGCTTGAAGGAAATATTGTGCTTGCTTTCAGGCAGCCATACTTTGACATTGAAGAAAAAGTCGAAAGAAGGCACACCGGAATAGATTTAAAAGGCAGTTTTGGAGAAAAAATCCTTGCTTCAGCCAACGGGGTCGTGAGCTACAGGGGCATTTCCCCGACAGGCGGTTTGACAATTGTCATAAGGCACAATTTAAAGATCAGAAGCACCTACCTGAACCTGCTGGAGGCTTTCCTCACTCCGGGAGATACAGTACTGCAGGGAGAAACTGTTGGTATTATCGGAGCAGATGATGATCCCTCCACCTCAGGTCCCCATCTTCATTTTGGCATAATTTATAACGGTTATTATCTTGATCCCGAGGATATTCTGGGAATGGATTACAGAAATATCTCAGCTTACATTACCTTAAAACATGTAAAACCCGATTTTAATATTGAAGTTAGCCACGACTGAAAAATATTTGTATTATCGGGGTGGCATTTTAAGGGTATCAGATTACTTATGAAAAAAATCAGGTTCCATAATAGCTCTGAAGCTTTCCGATTTCTTCGGTGAGTTTTAATTCAACTTCCTCTTTTTTAACACCAAACGCTATTATATTTAATGTAATTTTTATTTTTTCGAATGCCTTCCGCAAAAAACCTTCGACCTTCGGCATCTGGTCGATATCAACTATGCTTATCTGGAGATAATCCTCGCCATTCGTAGTTGTTATAAATTTGATATGCCCGAGATGGTTCGTGCCGTTTCCCTTAAGCAGCGAAACTATGTTGCCGGCAAGCTCCTTGATCTTTAAGATAAAGTCATCCTTTAAAATAGGCTTGGCAGATGTGAGTATTATATTCCTGTTAAATATTACTGAGTCTTCTTCAGGCATAAAAATAGAATTATTATAAAATGGTAATAGATATTTTATATTAAAAAATGAATTTAGCCATTCCAGATTTCATATTTTACCACTTTTGAGGCTCAAGTCAAAATATTTAAAAAAAGTATTATTTTTTTTTACACTTTTCCTTAAGGGTTAAAACTCTTGACAACCGCTTAAATTGCCCTAAAAATAAGTTAATTTGTTCTTGACAATTAAAATTATATCGGTATAATTACTACTTAGTTAGTATAATTATCCCTCACCCCTCCTTTCTATGAAAGACAGGAGCCTCAAAGGCTCCTGTCTTTTTTATATGGAAATTATATGAGTGCAGCAGCCGCTCCTCCCAGAAGCGCAGCATTGTCAACGCCCCTGATCTCAAGAAAATGCTGTTTTTTGCCTTTAAGAAAGTTCCCCAGGTGGCAATGCACCCTTAAACCAAAATTTTTCATCCTGTAAAAACTGCTGCCCTCTGCGGTCAGGCACAAAGGAAAACAGGGGTTTTTACCGGCGCCTGTTTTTAAAATAATTGAGGCAATGACGGTCGTTACCAGAACGGCGGCCCTTTCTATAAGTGCATCAAAAATAAAATACAAAAGTACATTATCTGAAGCTTTAAAAGATGATATGTGATTTCCGAAAATACTGCCGGTCTCGGGAGGAAAATTTAAAAAGGAGTCAATATCCCTCGAAAATAACTGGCCAAGGTTTCCCATCTTCCCACTGAACTCACCTGAAAACATACCCGACTTCACCGCTTCTTTTAGAACCATAAGGGCAAGCCCTCCAAGGTAGGCACCGGAAAACATTTTCTCATAAGTAGATGCGCCGGGATTTAAGGTTAAGCTGTCAAACTTCCTGTCAATTGCACCTATCGGGCCCTTTGAGAAGTTCCCTGCTTCAATATTTATAATTTGTGACAGGTTATTTCCGGAATGACTTTTCCCGTAATTCAATTTGCTGATATTTCTGTTTTTTTCAAAGTAGCTTGCATTCATACCCGTTCCCAGAACAAGACCGGCGTAACTTTCATAAAACCTGTCCGGATAAGCCAGTACACCTGCAAGCAGGGCTGCAACAGTATCATTAAGCAGACTGATTTTTTTTCCGGCTCCCGGATTCTTTTTTTTCAGATAATGCATCAGGGTTTTACCAATCTCCACCCCTTCAACCTCAGCAGCTTTAATTTCCTTGGTAAAATTGAGAAGCTTTCCATCCCTGTCCGGAAGTATTTCTATGGGATAAGAGAATACAAATCCAATGCTGCTGCCACTGTTAATTATATTCGCCATAGTATCTGCAATTGCTTCAAAGAACTCTTCCTTTGAAACCTCTCTATCCACTCCCGGCATCACGGTTTTTGAAATTTCTTTAATGACAGGAGTGCATTTGCTGTCAAACCCAATTAAAGCCGTCCTCAGATTTGTCCCGCCGGCATCCAGAACTATAACAGGTTTTGTAAAATCCATATTGGGCCGGTCAACAGATTCCAGAAATGCCGGCAGCATTTTAAGAGAGCTTGCCCGGCCTGCAAGGCCATTTTCCATTTCTTCAATAAACAGGCTCACCTGCTGCCTGATGTTTATTTCAGAAAAAAGCATTCCATGCTCACTCAGGAACCGGTATACCTTATGTTTTAACTTGGGGATCTCCCCGTACCTTAAGCTTCCGCCCTCTAAGTTAAAATACATATCCCGGCCCTTAAAGTTCTCTTTCATTGCTGCTATAAAATTTCAATTGCTTCCTTTTTTAATTTATTATCTGTCGGTGTATTTTGACAGCATTTTTTCAAATTTGGATAACTCCTCGGGAAGTATTGAATATGTATGCTCAGCAGCGGGAAATTTTGCCTGCCTGACATCGCTTACATACTCTTTTAGCGCATCAACAATGATTTTGCCAAGATTAGCATATTTTTTTACAAATTTCGGTGTGAAAGCCTCAAAATAACCGAGAATGTCCCCGCAAATCATGACCTGACCGTCAACATCTGCACCTGCCCCTATTCCCAGTACGGGTATGGTGACAATTCTTTTTATTGCTTTTGCCAGTTCAGGCGGGATTGCTTCCACCAGCAGCAGTTTTGCTCCGGCTTTTTCAACGGCAATCGCATCCCTGATAATTGCCTCTGCCGACTCAGTTGTTCTTCCCTGAGCCTTAAAACCGCCCAAAGCAGCAGATGACTGAGGTGTAAGGCCTATGTGCCCGATGACCACTATCCCCGCATCAGAAATTGCCCTGATCCTTGACTGCACACGCTCACCGCCCTCAAGCTTTATTGCGTCCATGCCTGACTCCTTAATGAATCTTACGGCATTTGCCACAGCTTCAGCATCAGTTGTGTGGTAACTGCCGAAGGGCATATCTCCTACGACAAAAACTTCCGGGGCGCCCCTTCTGACTGCTTTGCAGTGAATGATACATTCATCCATAGTCACGGGCACGGTACCGCTGTATCCGTAAACAACCATTCCAAGCGAGTCACCGACAAGTATCATGTCCATTCCGGCCTGCTGGGCAAAATTTGCCATAGGATAGTCATAAGCAGTTATCCATGTAATTTTTTCATTATCAGCGGCCATTCTGTAGAAATCATTAATCGTACATTTTTTTGCAGCCATTGGTTCCTCTTCTCCTTAAATTTTAATTATTTTTAAAAATATATTTAATTTAATTATCTAATGTACTTCTACATATTTGAACATCTAAATATGTTTTAAACAGATAAAGAGCCGGTACCGTTGCATCGGGTTTACACATTAAAAAGCTGCAATTCAGTCTATACCCTGTGCTTTGCCTTCATGGCCCTTCTTATCTCAAGGTCGGATTCCCTTTTTTCAATATCCTGCCTTATATCTTTTTTTAACTTTCCTTTGGCAAGCGCCAGTTCAACCTTTACATATGAATAGTGCAGGTAAACTGAAAGAGGCACGAGCGTCAGGCTTTTATCTTTCATTTTACCTTCTATCTTGTTTATCTCCCGTTTATGAAGCAGCAGCTTTCTGACCCGGGTTGGCGCAATATCTTCAAGACGGCTTTTGGCGTAAGGGGAAATATGCATATTATATAAAAATACTTCCCCGCCTTTTATTCTTGCATAGCTGTCTTTAAGGTTTAAATTATGCTCCCTTATTGACTTGACCTCACACCCCTGCAGGACAATTCCCGCATCATATCTTTCAAGAATGAAAAAATCCCTGAACGCTTTTTTGTTTGTGGCGACTGTAAATTTGCTGTCTTCTTTTTTAGATTTGGCCATTTTCAATCAGTTTTTTTAACTCTTCGACTGCCCTGTTTAACTGGACATCTTCTGTATCATCCTGGGTGAGCCCGACAACAAAATCAGGTGTTATACCGGTTCCGTCTATAGTAACACCAGACGGGAGATAGTATTTGGCAGTTGTAAACTTTATTCCGGAACCATCAGGAAGTTCATCCAGCACCTGGACGGTGCCTTTACCAAAACTCTTCTCTCCGACAATAACTGCCCTTCCCAGGTCTTTTAAGGCTCCTGCCGCAAGTTCTGCAGCGCTTGCAGAATAACCGTTAATCAGAACAACAACCGGTATATCCGTAAATCCTCCGGGTTTTGCTTCAAACTCTTCGGTCCTATCCTTATAATCTGTTCTTCCTTTAACAGAAACTATTGTTCCTTCTTCCAGAAAAAGGTCGCAGAAGTTAACTGCATCATCAAGGGTGCCTCCAAGGTTATTCCTCAAATCAATTATAATTCCGTCAATGTTTTCGTCTGCCTGCTCCTGAAGTTTCTCGCTAAGTTTCTCCGCACCATTTTCCTGAAAATCAATGTACTGAATATAAAGTATATTTTCCTCCAATGTGTTTATATAAAAATTGGGGACATAAAACTTTCTTCTTGTAATTGTATGGCTGTATTTTTTGTTTTCTGAGGGGCGCAGTATGGTTATTTTCACCTCTGTGTTTTCTTCACCTTTTATCATTGATACCACCTCATCAATACTTTTATCGGCAATATCCGTGTCATCCACTTCAACGATTATGTCCTCTGCAAGAATTCCCTTTTCTGAAGCAGGGGTTCCGTCAATGACGCTGATTATAATAACCTGGTTTTCCTTATTCTGCGTCACCACGACACCTATTCCGCTCATGGTACCGCTGTAGGATTCCATTATATGGCTGTATTCTCTTTGCGGAAAATAATCTGCGTATCTGTCATCCAGCACAGAAAGCATCCCTTCGATTGCAGCCCGAAGCAGCTCCTGCTTTGTTTTTCCCGAGATGGAATTTGCGCTGATAAAATTCAGCGCCTCCTCAATGGACCTTATATCCTCAGAGAAAATATCCATTGAATTTTCCTGTGAGGTGCCTGGAGATGATTTTTCACTTTGACCTGCCAGGTTGCCAAAAAAACTCTGCAGAAAAGTGCCGCCGCCCCCGACACCGTATCCGAGGAGAAAACCTCCGCCAAAAATCACAACTGCAAAAATGACAGAAAAAACAGAAACAAGTACGCCTTTTCTCATCTGTAAACCCTTTGCCTAAAAAATTAAAATTTATAAACCGCCAGAAAATACCGGGATACTCCGCCAAACACCGGACCCGGTATTAATAATTAATATTCCATATAAAAACTTTTTTTTATTATAAGTTTTATTGTCAACAAAACCAATAAAATTTACTGAAGGTTAGAGTTAATTATGTGATAAAAAAAGGTTACAGGCAAGGATAGGCATTGAGAAAATCTTACTGCAGATACTGGAGGGGATTTTGTGCGGCACCATTAATCCTCACTTCAAAATGAAGATGAGGTCCTGTTGACCAGCCGGTTGAGCCTACCAGCCCGATTACCTGGCCTCTTTCAACCCTTTGACCTGGAGATACAAGTATTCTTGAAAGATGTGCATACCAGGTTGCAAAACCTCCGCCGTGGTAAACCATAATTGAATAACCATAGCCGCCGTCATAACCTGCATTTATAATCTCCCCTCCGTCACCGGCTTTGACAAGCGTACCGCTTGGGGCAACAAGGTCAATGCCTGAATGAAACCTTCTGTAACCGAAAAGGGGGTGAATCCTGTAACCAAATCCGGATTTCAGTCTTCCGGCAACGGGCCACATGAATTTGTCACCGGGAGCGTTTCCGTATTTATAACTTTCCAGTATCCTTGATACTTCAGCTTCCTTGATCTCAAGGTCCTTATCCATGGCCAGAAGCGCATTTTTATTTGAAGTGGATTTTGCAAGAAGGCTGTTTTTTTCATCATAAAGATCCTCTATTTCATTCTGCTTTTTTTCAGCCTGCTTGACAAGCGAGGCTATCTCTTCTTTTTTCTGTCTTTGTTTTTCCCTCAGGTCAAGGATTCCTTTTTTGATGTTCAGGTTTGCCGTCCTCCTGTCTTTTATTTCCTTCAGGATCTCCGCATCCTGCTGGGCAAGAATGCTCATGAGCTTGAATCTTGAGATAAGTTCCACAAAATCTTCAGCCTTCAGAAGGATTTCAAGGATATTTCCTCCTCCGTTTTTATATATTGAAGCAACCCTGTTGTTTAAAATGGCAAGCTTGTCATCAAGCTCCTCCTCAATTTTCCTGAGCTCGTCCTCCTTTAACACAAGCTCAACAGTTGTCTGGTCCACTGCGCTTTTTGCTTCAGCCATTTTGTCATTCAGACCGTCCAGCTGAGAAAGCGAATCAAGAAGCACCACCTCAACATCTTTTACTACCTTAAGCGCGGCCTGTTCCTGCTTCCTGGCCTCATCAATTCTTTTCTTTGTGTCTTCCCTTTGCTTTTTTATCTGTTCAAGTTCTTCCTCAAGAGACTGGGCGTTAAGAACATTCCTGCAGGAATAATAATTTGCAGAAAAGAGCATGAAAAAAATAAGAATTGCTATGGCTGATTTAAATAGTGCCTTAAAAAGAACTGTCCTATGCAATCTTTCCCCTGTGGTTAAAAAAACAATTTATTTTAATGCTTTAGCTGTAACTTATCAGATCAGAATATTGATAACAGCAGGATTTGCTCCTATGTGATACTTAATAAAACTGTTTCCCCTGCAATTACACACGAATGTATCTTTTCAGTGCAAACCCGCTGCTGAGTATCCCGATCAACCCGCCCAGTACAACAATACCGGCATATATATATAAAATGATATTGTTTGGGCCAAGAATTGTAAGATCCTTGACATGCAGGGTATCAATTATGGCCTTTTCCCCTCTTATAAGAAGGTAATTTGACATGAAATACAAAAGAACAACCGATATCAGACTTCCGATAAAACCCTCAAAAAATCCCTCAAAGATAAATGGAATCCTGACGAACCAGTTTGTTGCACCAACGAGTTTCATAACCTCAATTTCTTTTCTCCTGGCATGAATGGAAAGTCTTATGGTATTAAATATAAGTACAATTGCCGCCATTAAAAGCATTATAATTATAAGAAAGGCAATGGAACCCGTTATGGCTGTTATGGAAAAAAGTTTCTGTACATAATTCTGCCCGAATATCACGTCATCAATGCCCTCGACAAATTCCCCTTCCCTGGTCATGAACCTCAGGGCCACCTGCTCTACTTTTTCAGGATTGCTGAGCCTTATCTCGAATGAAGCAGGCAGTGGATTGCCCTGGATCTCTTTTAAAATTTCACTGCCCTCGTTTTCCTTCTTGAACCTTTCAAGGGCCTGTTCCTTTGAAATATATATAACTTCCGAAACTTCATCCCAGCTCTTTATCTCGTTTTCCAGATAATCCTTAAACTCCTGTGTGGTATTGTCCTTTAGATATACCGCAAGCTCAACCTGGCTTTTTATCGAGGTCAATATTCCCTGGATGTCGTATATTATAATAAGGAAAAATCCCACAATAAAGAGTGTTATTGCTACCGTGGAAATTGCAGTGAAAAACATCAGAAAATTTCTCCGGAGGCTCGTAAAAGTTTCGCCAAAAAAATATTTTGGTTTAAAAATCAAACTCCGTAAACTCCCCTCTTCTGGTCCCTGATTATCTCACCATCTTCAAGTTCCACAACTCTTCTTCGCATTGAATTTACGATATTTTTATCATGGGTGGCCATTGCAACCGTTGTCCCGATGAGGTTGATTCTTGAAAGAAGCTTCATTATGCCTTCGGAAGTTGCAGGATCAAGGTTACCCGTGGGTTCATCCGCCAGAAGTATCGGGGGTCTGTTTACAAAAGCCCTGGCAATTGATACCCTCTGCTGCTCACCTGCTGAGAGCTGATGCGGATAAGAATGCATTTTATGTTCGAGCCCAACAAGCTTTAAAACCTGCGGAACCTGAATCTTTATGACATATGAGGGTTTTCCAATGACTTCAAGCGCAAAAGCAATATTTTCAAATGCGGTTTTATTGGGAAGCAGCTTAAAATCCTGAAAAACCGACCCGATGTTCCTCCTGAGCTGGGGAACTCTTGAAGTTTTGAGATTGCAGATATTTCTGCCTGAAATAAAAACCGCGCCCCCGGATACCGGAATCTCCTTGATTAAAATCTTTATTATTGTGGATTTTCCAGAACCGCTCGGACCAACAATAAAAACAAATTCACCCTTTTTTATGGAAAGATTTATATTTTTAAGTGCTACGGTTTTATCTTCATATATTTTTGTTACGTTTCTAAGTTCTATCATGTTCATTTTAACTCTTAGAGTTTAACCTCTGTGTAATTTTTTTTCAAGATAACCTTTTATAAATAAATCTATCTGGCCGTTCAATACAGAGTTGACGTCCCCTATCTCTATATCAGTTCGGTGATCCTTTATAAGCTGGTAAGGTTGAAGAAAATAACTTCTTATCTGGTTGCCCCATGCTATGTCTTTTTTTTCACCACGAACCTTTGCCACTTCATCTTCAAGCTTTTTCTGCTCAAGCTCATAAAGCTTTGACTTTAAAATCTGCATGGCGGTCTGCCTGTTTAAAATCTGGGAGCGCTCATCCTGGCAGGAAACAACAATTCCGGAAGGTAAGTGGGTAATCCTGACAGCAGAATCGGTAACATTGACATGCTGTCCTCCCGCGCTGGAGGAGCGGAAGGTTTCAACTTTCAAATCTTTGCTGTTTATTTCAATCTGGACATCATCCTCCATCAAGGGAATCACGTCAACCGAAGCGAAAGAAGTGTGCCTTCTTTTTGATGAATCGAATGGCGAAATCCTGACAAGCCTGTGAATGCCCTTCTCGCTTTTTAAGAGTCCGTAGGCGTTTCTGCCTGTAACTGTAAATGTTACATTTTTTATACCGGCCTCCTCTCCCGGCAGATAATCAATGACCTTGTACTTAAACTGCCTGCTGTCCATCCATTTTTTATACATCCTGAAAAGCATCTCGGCCCAGTCATGTGATTCTGTGCCTCCTGCGCCGGGATGGATAGTCACAACTGCTGTATAGGTGTCGTACTTGTCGGATAGAAGAAGTTCCTGCTCAAATTCATCCAGGTCCGCATTGATCTTTTTCAGATTTTCATCAAGCTCACACTTAATGGCCAGGTCATCTTCAATCTCCAGGATATCAACTGCGGTTTTTGCTGTTTCAATTAGTTTTTCAATTGACTTGATCCTGTTAAGCCCGGCATTTATATCGGTTATTTTTTTTGAAACAGCCTGAGCTTTTTTCTGGTCATCCCAGAAATTGCTGCCCGTAATCTCTTTCTCAAGTTCGGCAAGCTCTTTTTTTCTGCTTTCCGGGTCAAAGACAATCCCTTAAAAATAAAAATTTTTCTGTATTTCTGCTTAAAATTTCTTTCTGCTCATCCAGCAATTTTGCCTCCTTCATTTCCCGCAGCATTTTTTATATTTTTTACCGCTTCCGCACGGGCACGGATCATTCCTTCCGATTTTACTGACATGTACAGGCTCCGGTTTTGATGCCCCGGAGGAATCTCCTGCAATTATATCGGAAGGCCCGCTGGTCTTTAAGTCCTTAACCTCAGGACTGCCTTCATGGCTCTCTGTACCTTCTGGTCCTTTAACCACCACTTTTGCATTGAATAAAAGCTTAACGGTATCAACTTTGATCTCATCCATCATACTTTTAAACAGATTGTATGCCTCATGTTTGTACTCAACCAGGGGATCTTTCTGGCCGTATGAACGCAGGCCTATGCCTTCTTTCAGGTAGTCCATTTCAAGAAGGTTTTCCCTCCATCTGTTGTCCATAACGGTTATAAGAACTATTTTTTCAAGCTTTCCCAGTATTTCTCCGGAAAGTTCCTTTTCCCTTTCCCCGTAAGATATCATTGCCTCCTCAACCAGAAGCTCTTTCAACTGCACGGCTCTGAGCCTCTCATTCTTCAGGCTTTCCTTTATTTTCTTGCTTTTAAACAGGTCCCTTCCGAATATTGAAGAAATAAAACCTGAAAGATCAGCTATGTTCCATTCCTCCATATAGGAATTAGGATTTATATAAAGATCCGTAAGGCTTTCGACGGCACCCTTTATTGTTTCAACTGCAGTGCTTTTTATATTTTCCTCATTTAATATCTGATGCCTTTTTTTATAGATGACTTCCCTCTGCTTGTTCATGACATCGTCATATTCAAGCACATGCTTTCTCATTTCGAAATTTCTTGACTCTACCTGTCTCTGGGCATTTTCAATTGAACGGTTAATAATAGGATGCTGTATGGGAATATCTTCAGGAAAATTAAACCTTTCCATTACCCAGCCAATCCGGTCTGAGCCAAACAGTCTTAAAAGGTCATCGCCAAGGCTCAGGTAAAACTGGCTGGAACCGGGATCACCCTGTCTTCCGCTTCTTCCTCTGAGCTGGTTGTCTATCCTTCTTGATTCATGTCTTTCAGTTCCAAGGACATGAAGACCACCCAGTCCGGTTATACCCTCACCCAGAACTATATCGGTTCCTCTTCCGGCCATATTTGTTGCAATGGTAACTGCACCCCGTCTGCCCGCCAGTGCAATTATTTCAGCTTCTTTTTCATGATATTTTGCATTTAAAACCTGGTGGGGAATTCCTCTTCGTTTAAGCATGCCGCTGAGTCTTTCGGATTTCTCTATGGATATCGTTCCGACAAGTACGGGCTGGCCGGTTTCATATCTTGATATTATATCCTCAACAATGGCAGCAAATTTTGAGTCCTCCGTTTTATATATCAGATCCGGCATGTCCTGTCTGATCATCGGTTTGTTTGTGGGAATCACAACCGTTTCGAGTTTGTAAATATGTCTGAATTCCTCCGACTCGGTCAATGCCGTACCTGTCATGCCGGCGAGTTTTTCATAAAGCCTGAAATAATTCTGTATTGTAATTGTTGCAAGAGTCTGGTTTTCCTCCTTTATTTTTACATTTTCTTTTGCTTCAATTGCCTGGTGCAGACCCTCGCTGTATCTTCTGCCCGGCATTAGTCTGCCAGTAAACTCATCGACTATCAGAACTTCGCCATCCCTGACCATGTAATCAACGTCACGCCTGAAGAGATTATGTGCCTTCAATGACTGGTTAAGGCTGTGAATATAAAGGTAGTTTTTAGGGTCATAAAGGTTTTCAATACCTGTCATTTTTTCAACTTTTGCCACACCATCTTCAGTGACCGCCACGGTTCTTGCCTTCTCATCAACCTCAAAATCAGCATCTCTTTCAAGCCGTGGTACTATTGCTGAAAACTTTTTATATAGCTCAGTGGTCTGATAGGCAATTCCCGAAATAATAAGCGGTGTCCTTGCCTCATCAATTAAAATACTGTCAACTTCATCGACAATTGCAAAATAATGGCCGCTCTGCACGACTTCATCTGATGATCTTGCCATATTGTCCCGCAGGTAATCAAAACCGAATTCATTGTTTGTGCCGTGAATAATGTCACAACTGTAGGCAACCCGCTTTTCCGCAGTATTCTGGCCGTGCTGAAGCAGCCCGACTTTTACACCAAGCAGATTGTATACCGGACCCATCCACTGGCTGTCCCTTTTTGCAAGATAATCATTTACTGTAACAAGATGCACGGGCCTGCCGGTGAAGGAATTCAGGTAAACAGGAAGTGTTGCAACAAGGGTTTTACCCTCACCTGTTTTCATCTCGGCAATTTTCCCCTCATGCAGGACGACACCACCCATAACCTGTACATCGAAATGCCTCATATTTATGGTTCTTTTTGCTGCTTCCCTGCAAACTGCAAATGCTTCCACTATAAGACTGTCAAGGTTTTTATCAATATCATATCTTTTTTTGAATTCGTATGTTTTTGATGCAAGTTCACTGTTGGACAGTTTTGAAATGGCCGGTTCGAGGTTATTTACATCCCTGACAGTGTCTTCATATTTTTTAAGCTGCCTGCCTGCACCGATTTTTAAAATATTTCCAATTAAATTTGCCATGATAACCACCTGTTCCACAGGTATTTTTTAATTCTCTTTATACATTTGGCTCTATCAGCCCGTAGTTTTTATCTTTCCTTTTATAAACGACCGCTGTTTTTCCTGTTTCAGCATTAATAAAGACAAAAAAATCATGACCGACAAGCTCCATCTGCATTACTGCCTCCTCCGGGGTCGTTGGCTTTATCGTAAAGGTTTTTACTTTGACTATCTGGTTTTTTACATCATCTTCAATATTTTTTACAGTCACAGCCTTGCTGTTGTTATTATTCTTTCTGCCTTTCTGAATCATTTTCTCCCTGTATTTTTTTACCTGCCTTTCAAGTTTTCCGGCAACCCTGTCTATTGCTGCGAACATGTCCACCCCTTCACCTTTTGTCCTTATCACTTCACCGGGTGTAAAAACTGTAACCTCTGCTATGTTATCCATTGTAATTTTCGGGTTTTTTTCAATAAAGAGCTCGACTTCTATCTTTATAACCTTATCAAAGAATTTTGAAACATTATTTTTTATTTTTTTCTCGATTCTCTGCCTGACATCCTCACTCAGCTCAAAATTTCTGCCCTTGATTACAAACTCCATCTGGTTTCCTTTCTTTCTTAATTATATTTTCCATAATTGCCCGAATCGCCTGCACTTCTATATCAGAATAATATTTTCAGCTTCGGGCCCTCTATCGCCGTTTGCCAGTGTGAACTTTACCTTCTGCCCCTTTGACAGAGTTTTAAAACCTTCTGAAACTATTCCACTGTAACATGCAAAAATTTCTTTTTTTTCCAGTTCAATGAAGCCAAAGCCTTTCTCTGTGCTGAACCATTTCACAACACCGGTATAATATTTTTTATCAGAATCATTTCTTAACATTTGCATATTCCTTAATAAAACCAGCAGCGGGATCCCATCAAATTCCCCTTGCAATTGTCAAAACGTATATCCGGCCGGCCCCGGAGTTTTTTAAAGATTTGCTCAACTCATTAACGGTCCAGCCTGTCGTAAATACATCGTCCACCAGAAGGAAGTTTTTCCCTTGAGTTTTCAGACAGTTTCTTACTTTAAACGCGTCCAGAATATTGGATCTGCGCAGGTTCCTGTCAAGTTCCTGCTGCCTGTGCGTCGGTTTTATTTTAATTGCATTGCCTGCGAAAGGTATTTTTAACCGCTCAGACAGGCCGTCTGCCAGAACCATCATGTGTCCGGAACATGTATTTGCACCGCCGTAAGGGTGGCACCCGCTATATTCAGGAACTGTTTCTATATAATCAATCTCTTCGCTGCAGTAATAATTTTTAAATGCAGATATCAGAAAAAACAGCAGAATTTCTTTAAGCGAAGCCAGACCCCTGTACTTGAATTTCTTTATAATTGCGGAAATTTCACGGCCATAAATGGAATAGCTTCTTGCCCTGTAAAAGCTGTATGGTTCATTTCTGCACAAAACACAAATTTTACATTCCTGATTTTTTTTGTCAACTCCGCCGGCAATTCTTGTCCCGCACCGGAGGCATATATCATCTCCAAGAAACTCTATTTTTTCCGCACAGTTCCTGCAGACAAATCCGGAAGAGTTGATACCGCAGACAGCACAAACCGGAGGGCACAAAATGTCCTTTATAACAGTCTTTATGTCAGAAAAAAATGCCAAAATAGAACCCTGTTTTTTATTTGCTATTTTATTATTTCGTTGGACATTATCTTTACACTGGGGTGAATTATAATTCCGTCGCCTATTATGCTCTTGGAACCTATCACAGCCTTTTCAAGCACCGAAGCCTTGTCTTTTATTTTGGCATTGTATCCGATAATTGCGCCAATAAGCGAGGCATCCTTTCCTATGTAACCGCTTCCCCATTTTATGCCCCTGTAAAGCACCGCTCTCTCGTCTACTATAGTATTATTTCCGAGAATGATCGGTCCGAAAAGCTTGGCACCTCTTTTTATTGTACAGTTGTCCCCTATGCAAACCGGAGGTATTATGACAACTTCCTCCTGGATCCTGCAGTTTCTGCCAACCCAGACACCCTCTCTTATCTGGTTTCCAGGGATATTTACTTTTACTTTTCCTTCCAGAGCATCAAAATTGCCCCTCTGGTATTCCTCCAGGCTGCCCACATCATTCCAGTACTGTTTGTGTCTGAAACCATAATATGCAATATCATTTGCAAGAAGTTCGGGAAAAACATTTTTTCCAAAATCATAAAACTTTTTTTCAGGGATATATTTGAAAATCTCACTGGAAAAAACATAAATACCACTGTTGGCCAGATTTGATTTTTCCTCACCAGGGAGAGGCTTTTCCTGAAATCCTGTAATTCTGCGTTTGCTGTCCATCAGCACGGCCCCGTACTGTGAAGGGTCGTCCACTTCCGTAAGAACAAGCGTGGCAATACCATTTTTTGAGTTGTGAAACTGCATAACTTCGGTAAGATCGATATCAGTCAGCGCATCACCGCTCATAACAAGAAATGTTTTGCCTTCAAAGAATCCCTCTACGTTTTTCACTCCTCCGGCAGTGCCCAGGAGCACTTCTTCAAAAGAATAGGAAATGCTTAATCCCATACCGGAACCATCCCTGAAGTGATCCTTGATCGCTTCAGGAAAATAATGCAGGTTGCACACAATACTTGTAAAACCATGTTTTTTCAACAGTTCCAGGATATGCTCCATAACTGGTTTATTTACAATCGGAGCCATTGGTTTGGATATCAGATCTGTAAGCGGCCTTAACCTTGTTCCAAGGCCCGCCGCAAGCACCATTGCTTTACTTTCGGTCATTTTAATCACTCCTGCCTTAAAAACTTGAAAAATTTTTAAGTATAGACCCGTTACCTGCCGGACATTTTTCCATCCCGGTTTTTAACCAGATTTACTTTAAAAGGCGGAAACACCGGACCTATTTCGGTTAATATGGCAGTAATATTCTGCCCTGGTGTAATATCAAAAGAAGGATTTAAAACCGGCATATAATCGGGGATGACCCTGCAGGTTAAAACCTTTCTTACTTCATCAGGGGGTCTTTGCTCAATTTCAATTTCTTTCCCGGTTGCAGTTTTAAAATCAACAGTGGAATAGGGTGCGGCAATATAGAAAGGAATGCTGTGGTATTTTGCCAGAACAGAAAGTGAGAAAGTGCCTATTTTGTTTGCTGTGTCACCATTGGCAGCAATCCTG
>Ga0233425_10001450_pt1 | contig 53235 bp, 52 predicted proteins | sample Watercolumn_Towu_2_FD_181712 | JGI IMG/M metagenome (GOLD analysis project Ga0233425, IMG submission 181712) | Freshwater microbial communities from Lake Towuti, South Sulawesi, Indonesia - Watercolumn_Towuti2014_140_MG | ecosystem: Environmental > Aquatic > Freshwater > Lake | place... | reverse complement strand
GGCCTGCAGCTGCCCGCCGGGGTCAATCCCGCGCTGAAGAACGCGGCAGCGGTCATGCTGACCGCCGAGCTGCCGGCCTTTGCCAAGCCTGGTCAGCGCCTCGACGTAACCATCTCCGCTTTGGGAAAGGCCAAGTCGCTGCGGGGCGGGACGCTGATCATGGCGCCGCTGATGGGTGCCGATGGCCAGATCTATGCGATGGCGCAGGGTAATCTCGCCGTGGGCGGTCTCGGTATCGATGCGGCGGACGGATCCAAGCTGACCATCAACGTGCCGACAGCCGGCCGCATTCCCGGCGGGGCGACGGTGGAACGCAGCGTCGATGCCGGCTTTGCGACGTCGCCGCAGCTGCGCTTCGATCTGGCGGAAGGCGATCTGACGACCTCGCAGCGCGTCGCCGCCCGTATCAACGCGGCCATCGGCCAGCCGGTCGCGCGCTCGATCGATGCCACCACCATCACCATCGACGCAGCGCCAGGCGCCGAATTGCGCACCGCTCTTATGAGCCGCATCGAGAATCTCGAAGTCGATACCGCCGACGCGCCCGCCCGTGTCGTGGTCAACGCCCGCACCGGAACCGTCGTCATCAACGGCGCCGTCCGGATCGCGCCGGTCGCGGTGACGCATGGCAAGATGACCGTCCAGGTCGACGAGAAGCCGCAGGTGATCCAGCCTGCGCCCTTCTCGAAGGGCCAGACCGCCGTCCAGCAGTCGAGCGCGATCAACGTGCAGGAACAGGCACGGCCGATGTTCGAGTTCCAGCCGGGCGCCTCGCTCGCCGAGATCGTCAAGGCGGTCAATGCGATCGGCGCATCGCCGGCCGATCTGGTCGCCATATTGGAGGCCCTCAAGCAGGCTGGCGCAATGAAGGCGGAACTGGTGGTCCTATGATCGACGGCGTTTCCATCCGCTCGGGCGCGCTCAGCGACGCCAAGGCGAGCGAACTAGACAAGCTCAAGGCCGCGTCGAAGCAGTTCGAAGCGATCTTCACGCGCCAGATGCTCAAGTCGATGCGCGAGGCGAAGCTCAACGAGGATGATCTTTTCGGCAGCGAAGCGACCGACCAGTTTCGCGAGATGCAGGATTCGAACTTCGCGACCGATCTTGCAGACAAGGGGGCGCTCGGCATCGCCGAGATGCTGGTGAAGCAGTTCGAGGCCCGCGTGTCGAAAAAGGCACCGGCCGCCGATGGCGCCGTGACCATGACGACTGCCACCAAGCCTGTCCCCTCGATCGCATCGCCCGGAGGGACTGAGTGAGCGATCTTCTCGCTATTGGCCGGTCCGGCATCGTCGCCTATCGCGCGGCGTTGTCGACGGTCGGCGAAAACGTCTCCAATGCGGAGACCGAGGGCTATACCCGCCGCACCGTCCGGTTGGGCGAGTCCGCCGTGGCGACATCGAACAACTACCAATACCGCTCCTCGGCGGTTTTCGGCGGGGTAAGCGTTGCCGCCGTTCAGCGCGTTTATGACAATTATCGAAGCTCCTACGCGCGCTTCGCCAATTCGGAAGCTGCAAAGGCCGAGGCCAAAGCGGCCTGGCTGAATACGGCTGAAGGGGCCTTGGACGATTCGGAGGTGGGCCTCGGCGTCAAGATGGCGTCAGTGTTCACCGCGGCCGAAGAACTCAGCACCGATGTGTCGAGCGACACCAACCGCCGGACCATGCTGACCGCTCTCACCGAGGTGACCAACCAGTTCAACAATACGGCTGGCGCGCTCAAGTCTGCGTCGGATGGGCTCGGCTCGGTCGCGGACTCGACGGTCAGCAAGCTGAACTCAGACCTCGCCAATCTCGTCAAAATCAATATCGGGTTGCTGCGCGCCTCGCCGGGCTCTGCGGGTCAGGCGCTGCTGCTCGACCAGCGCGATGCCACGCTCAAGAGCATTTCCGATGCCGTCGGCGTCGAGGTCCGTTTCGAGGACGATGGCCGGGCCGATGTCAGGCTGCTCGGCAACAGCGTCATCAAGCTCGTCGACTCGAGCGAGCCTTATCCCGGTCTTGTGGGCGTCGTTCGAGCGAGCGACGGGCGGCTCTCGCTGGTGGCCTCCGGGCTCCAGACTCAGGTTAGCATCACCGCGCAGTCCGGGGCGCTCAGTGGCCTCGTCGAGGCCGCCGGCGCGATCGCGTCGCGGCGCGAAGCGCTGGACGCCATCGCCGTTAGCTTCGCCGATACGCTCAACAACTGGAACCAGGCTGGCATCGACCGCAACGGCGATGCCGGCGTCTCTCTGCTGAGCGGCACCAGCGCGGCAGATCTGACCGTCGCCACGAGCGATCTGTCGAAAATCGCCGCAGCCTCGACCTCCGGCGTCGCTAACGGCAATGCACTGGATCTCAAGACCACGCGAAACTCATCGGGGCCAGAGGCGAAATGGTCGCTGCTGGTGTCGATCCACTCGCAGAGCGTGTCGTCTGCCAATGCGGAAAAAACTGCGGCTTCCAACTATCGGGACGGCGCAATGCAGTCGCTCGACGAAGTCACCGGGATCGATCTCGACGTCGAGGCGGCTCAACTGCTGCGTTATCAACAAGCCTATAGCGGCTCCGCGCGCATCATCCAGGTTGCGAAGGAAATGCTGCAGGACATTCTGGGTCTGTTCTAAGGGAAGACATCGGTGATCACCGCAACACGCTATCGCGCTCAGGTCGAGATCAACCGGCAGTCGCAGCTGGGCGAGGAGATCGCCAAGGCGCAGGCTGCCATCTCGACAGGCAAACGCATCGACAAGCCGTCGGACGATCCCATCGCGGCCGCTCGCGTCGCGGAGATCCGGCGTGCGCAGGCGGACCAGACCGTCTGGTCGCGGAACATTCAGACCGCCAAATCGGTTGCCGCGCAGGTCGATACGGCCATGAGTACGGCCTATGATATCTTCAATCGGGCCAAGGAGCTGACGCTGGCGGGCGCCAGTGAATCGGTTTCCTCGATCGATCGCCAGGCGATGGTGCAGGAGTTGAGTTCGCTGCGCACCCAGCTCTCCAATCTCCAGATCGAGACGACCCCAACCGGACAGGACCTGTTCCCGGTCGACGCGCCGCTGCTGGTGTCGACATCGGCCACCCAGCGCCTGCCCGCGACGACCCAGCGATCGACGATGTTCGATGGGCTCAGCTATACCCACGGTGTCGCCTCGCTCGACTGGGCAATCGGGTCCGCGATCGATGCGATTTCCACCGACGATGTCGCCACCCGACGCACGCTGGCCGATGCCAGCCTGACCGACATCGACACGGCCATCAATCATGTCACCAATCAGCGCGCTGCGCAGGGCGTGCGCATGGCGCAGTTGGACACGGCGGCGGATACCGTAGAGGCGGCGGCAACGCAGTTGTCCGAGGAACGCAGCTCGCTCGAGGATACCGACGTGGCGGCAACGGTCATGAAGCTGAATGCCCGGACTCTCAGCCTGCAGGCTGCGCAAATGGCCTTTGCCAAGGTCAACAGTAACACTTTGTTCGACTATCTCCGCTAAATTCTCGGCCAGGGCCGGTAAATAAGACGCTTAGCCGGCCGTTAACGATGATCGAGGGAGCAGGCGCGAGACGCGCCGCATTTCGATAGTTCCGCGTGGGAGTGAACGCGCATGTTCGCAGGTATTGGTCTCGTCGTCCTCTTGGCCATGGTGTTCGGTGGCTTCGCCATCACCGGGGGCGATCTTGAGCCCGTGCTGCATGCGATTCCGCACGAAATGCTGATCATCGGCGGCGCCGCCGTCGGCGCGATCATCGCTGGCAACTCCATGAAGGAACTCAAGGCTTTCGGTGGCGGCTTCGGCAAGGTGTTCAAGGGGCCGACCTACAACAAGAAGGACTATCTCGACGTCATCTTCCTCGTCTCGACGCTGATGAAGAAGCTTCGCACCGAGGGACCGGTCGCACTCGAGCCGCATATCGAGGATCCAAAGGCGTCGACCCTGTTCGCCGAATATCCGAAGCTGCTGAAGGACAGCACGCTGATCCACATGATCACCGACACGCTGCGGCTGGTGGTGATCTCGTCGGGTACGCTCGATCCGATGGCGGTCGAGGACGTGATGGACAATGCGCTGAAGACCCACCACCATGACGCGATCAAGCCCGCCGACATGATGCAAAATCTGGCGGACTCGCTGCCCGCGCTGGGAATCGTCGCGGCCGTTCTCGGCGTGGTGAAGACGATGGGTTCGATCGACAAGCCGCCCGCGATCCTCGGCGCGATGATTGGCTCGGCGCTCGTCGGTACCTTCCTCGGCATTCTTCTCGCCTATGGCATTGTCGCGCCCTTCGCAGGCCGCTGCCGACAGGTGATCGAGGCCGACGCCGCCATCTATGGCGTGGTCAAGCAGATCATCATCGCCTCGCTGCATGGCCATCCGCTGCCGCTGGTGATCGAAGCTGCGCGCTCGGGCATCTCGCATGAGAACCAGCCGGCCTTCGCCGACGTGTTCGACGGCATGCGCGGCCGCTGATCCGGGCCGATCTGAGGAATATAGATCCATGGCGCAGTCGCCTTCCAAGCGGGGCAAGAACGAGCCCGAACCCAGACCGATCATCATCAAGAAGATCATCGCCGATGGGCATGGCGGCCACCATGGCGGCGCCTGGAAGGTCGCCTATGCCGACTTCGTGACGGCAATGATGGCCTTCTTCCTGCTGATGTGGATCCTTGGCGCCACGACCGAGAAGCAGCGCAAAGGCATTGCCGACTATTTCACCCCGACGCTGGTCCAGCTCAAGGAGAAGAGCGCGGGCGCCAATGGTCTGTTCGGTGGCGAGTCGATCGTCGACCGGGACAATTACCCGCATCGCGCGGCGCAGACCGGTTCGAAGTCGATCACGATTCCGAAGGATGCCACCGGTGGCGAATCCGAGGGCGGTTCATCGATACGCTCGCGCGACCGTGCGGCCTTCCAGAAGCTCAAGCAGATGCTCGAAGAGAAGATGGGCAAGACGCCGGGCATGGGCGGCCTCGCCAAGGCCGTACGGATGGTCGAGACGCGCGAAGGCCTGCGGATCGATCTCGTCGACCAGGCCGATTTCGCGATGTTCAAGTCGGGCACCGATCAGTTGTCGGCCAAAGCTCTCGAACTGATGAAGCAGGTCGCAGAGGTTACCAACTTCGCGGACAATTCCGTCATCGTCCGTGGCCATACCGACGCGATGCCCTATTCCAAGGGGCGTACGGTCAACAACTGGACATTGTCAGCCGCGCGGGCGGAGTCGACGCGCAAGGCCCTGTCCGGTTTCGGCGTGGCCGACAGCCGCTTCCTGCGGATCGAGGGTGTTGCCGATCGCGAACCCTATACCGCCGAAGATCCCTATGATCCGCGCAATCGCCGCATGTCGATCACGCTGGCATGGTCGGATATGCAGCCCGGCTTCGGGGATGCCCCCGCCCTCGACGCGCCGGTCGATCTGATGGCGAGCAGCGGGCCCGGCGACCCGACGGCAATGCCCGCCGCCGCAAAGGCGCAACTGGCGGCGAAGGCTCCGCGCTGACGACAGGCGCGTTCGGCCAGCCCGAGCGTCAGGCTTCGCGGTTGCTGTCGTAGATGGTCGCGTCGTCCCCCGAGGCGAGCATGAGATAGGCGAGCCGGGCGTTTGACGGATTGGGCTTGAGCAGGTTCATACGCTGGCCCTGCTCCATCATGGCGAGCATCTCGGCCGTGTCGGTGGCGGGCACGGCCGTGCCGTCGCCTTCGAAAACTTCGCTGGCATAGGCCAGGCGCAGCGATTCCGCCGAGCCCGGACCTGAAGGGCTGATCGTCAGCGGCGCCCCCCGGTCGTCGATCCTGCGGGCCATCAGCGCATAGACTTCCGACAGCGAGCGGGCTTGCCCGCCGCCATCGTAGAAGATCGAGCGATTGGCGCGCGCTTCGCGCGGAAACAGAGCTGCGGCAGAGGCGCCGGGTTGGCTATCCGCCGCCTTCAGAAAGCGCGTCGCGCCTTCGAGCCCAAGGAAATGGGCAAAATAGAGATCGGCGGAGCGCGGCTGGCGGCCGAGGGCATTCTCCAGGCCCTGCGCATTGTCGCTCGCGAACTCGGCCGCCATCAACGAGGCGGCATCGGGATCGTTCTTCAGGCCCATGACCTGCTGGCGCATGTCGGCATCGACCGTCCAGCTACCGTCAGACCGTCGGCGGATCGCCTCCGCCGCCCAGCCCAGGCCGTGCTTCGCGCCGTAGGTCTTGACCGCCCCGAGCCAGCTCTGGTCGATGAATTGAAACAGGCCGCCCGCCGAACTCGATTGTGCCTTGGCCTGCGGGTTCAGTCCGCTTTCCGATTTCGCCTGGTTAAGCAGATAGGTGAAGTCGACGCCCACGCGCTGAGCCGCGCGTCCAATCGCGTCGCGCACGTCGTTGACGTTACGCGTCGTGCGGTTGCCGATGGTCGGCCAGGTCATGGACGGCGTCCCGTTAACATCCCTTAATTGTCGCCCAGGATGGTTAACGAAAGCTTATCGCGTCTCTAAGACATAGGTCGATAAGGCAGGGGTCGATAAGGCAGGCGTTTCAATGGGAATGTGATCGGCCGCTTCGCCATATGCCCTTTGCTGTCGGCGCAACCGCTCCTCCAGCATCAGATTGCTCTCTCGGAAGCGATGCCCAATCGCCTGGACGAGCGTGGCGGGCATGATCTCATCCGCACGCGCTGGGCGGCCGAGCCAGCCCGAAGCAGCGAGGCGGCGCATGGCTCGTCTGCTGATCTTGTACCATCCCGGCACGTGCAGCAGGCAGGTCTTGTCGGCCACCGCTCTTCGGGTCAGGAAATTGGCCATTCGCACCGCCAGAAGCGCGGCGGGACCGAGGCCCGGGTTGACGATGTTCAGCTCGATTTCGTCGATGGCGACGTCAAGCCCGTGGCGGAGCGCATAGCGAGTCAGGAAGGCCCGCCTGTCGGCGCGGAAATCCTCATAGCGATAGACATGTACCCTCTCTTCGCCGAACAGCGTGTCATAATGGGCGATCAGCCGGTCATAGGCGAAATGCTCGAAGCGAAACCGGGGAACCTCGTCGCGTTCGGGCGCCCGGGGGCCGAGCCTCTCACCGCCGAAGAGATAGCGATCGATGGCGTGCGTTCCGCCACCCTTCACATATTGAACATAGGCGGAAGCAATGGCCTCGACCTGATCGCGAATGAAGATGACGATATGCGCGTCCGGATAGGCGGCCCGGATCCGGAGGGCCATGTCCTTCGACTGGCAACCCGCGAGCCCGCCGCTGTGGAGCCCGCCCGTCAGATTTTCCTCACAGCAGATCAGGCCTTCACATCGTTCGCCAATGATATGGCGGGCTTGGGCGGGGTCGAAGTGCAGCGCGTGCGGCGCGAGAAATGCGCTGCGGACCTTCGCCTGCGAAACATAGCGGCGGTTTTGGACCCGCGGATAGAATATCTGCTGAAACCAGCTTGTGGCGGTCTTGTGGTAACCGATGTGAAACAGCGGAGCGTTCATCGCTGCACCACAGCTTCGGATATGCGTCTTTCGGCGGAGCCCTCACCCAGCAGGGGCACGCCAAGGGCAAGACGGCAGTGACGCTGCCAATCGAGCGCCTTCGCTGCCCAGTCCATTGCCCGCAGGCCGATCGAGAGGCGCAGCTCGACATCCCGCAGCAGCGTTTCGAGGGCAGCCGCGACATCGTCGATCGAGCGGCCGTCGACGATCAGGCCGGTGTCGTTGTCGCGCACGAGTTCCGCCGGCCCTCCTTCTTGGCCGACGATGCAGGCGAGGCCATGCGCCATGGCATCCGCCACGCTGATTCCGAAGCCTTCGAACTCGGCCCCATCTTCGAGCGAGATCTGGGGGTGGAGGAAGATATCTGACGATCCGTAGAACTGCCGCAACTCCCGCTCTGGCACATAGCCGAGCAGGCGGATCGAGCTCCCCACGCCGAAGCCGTCGATCAACGCTTGAAGCTCAAGCAGGTCTTTGCCCCGGCCGACAATCCGATATTCGAAACGGTAGCCGAGCTTCAGGAGCGACGCCGCAGCAGCAATCGCGCCGGCGACGTTCTTCCGCGGAACCAGGCGGCAGACAGTCAGGATTCGCGGGTGTTCGGCTATATCTGCTAGGCGGCAGCCTTGCGGCTGGTCGCTCCGCATCGTCGTCCCGTTCCAGGCGGTCACGCAGCGTTCCGCGAGGTGCGGCAGCCGTTGAAGCAGGATGGTTCTTGACGTCTCGCTGACGGCCACGATCCGCTGCGCGCGCGAGAGGACCCATGTCATGAGACGGAGCGCAGCCGCGCGCGGCCTGCCGATCTCGCGTCCGTGCACTGTCACGATCAACGGAGCCTTGAACGGAAGCGCCGCCAAGGCCGCTCGCCATGTGCAGGCATGTATCGCCACCGGCCTCTGCCCTTCGCGCCAGGCCTGGCGCATCGCGCGCAGGAGCCGGAGATAGACTATCAACCGTGGGCCCGGGCCGACATCGACGACCTGGAGCGGACCTTGGGTCATGCGGCGCGGTCCGGCAGAGGATTTCACGAAGGCGCGGACGCGATGTCCATTTGCGCGATAGGCGTCGGCGATCCGCTCGGCATAGGTCTGCACGCCGCCCTCGTCCGGGGAGAACACCCTCGACACCACCCAGATCATGCCGCTTTCAGCCATGACGGGCCCTTTCCTGCGCAAAGGCGCGGATCGCCCGTGCCGCGCGGGCGGATGCGGGCTTGCCATCCTCCGCAAAGGTGTCGCGCAGGCCGGCCAATTGGGCCGGCAGATAGTGGCCATGGCTGGCAAATGCAGCATCGACTGCGCCCATCAGCCTTTCAGGGCTGCGTTCGACCGGGCCATAATGCCAGCATCGGTAGGACGGTTCGTCGCGCCAGGCGGGGCCGTGGCCGTCGAGAATCAGGCACGGGCGGGGGCGGGCGATATACTCGTATATCTGACTGCTGACGTCGCCGATGTAGAGGTCCGCTATTCGCGTGTAGCTCATGTCGCAGGACCGCATGCTGCCGAGATCGACATGAATGTGCGGCAGGTCGGCAAAGGGGGCGAGTTTCTCCTCAACCCGTTTCCGCTCGCGGCGGTCGAACAGCTTGATGTGCGGGGCAACGATGAGGTTGTATCGCGTGTCTGCGGCAAAGCGCCTCAGCAGCGGCTCACCGAACTGATCCCAGGACGAAAGTCTGTGATCGCAGTGGGGATTATACAGGACGACCGGGCGGCGTTCGGGGAAGATGTGGGGGGCCTCGGGCGATAGCCAGCGTACCGCGTCGAACTTCGGATAGCCGACTACCTCATAGGCGCCGGGCCGTATCAGGCCAGCCGCCCGCAGTCTTTCGCGCTGCTTGACGCCGGCGACGAGGGCAAAGTCAAAGCGGGCGATGCGCGGATCATAGCCGACCGCACGATCACCGGCACCATGGGCGCTATGGATGAACAGCGGACGTCTGACGCCGAGGCGCCGGAGCAGCAGAGACGTCCTCTCGGGCATCACGATCGCGTCGTAGCGATCGAGAAAACGCGCCTGTGCGCAGAGCGTCAGCAGCTTCGGCGGGATGGTCGACCCGCCCGCGCGCGCCAGTGCCGACAGAAACGGCCCCGCCGAGAGATGATGGCCGATCGGTCCTGTCTCAGCCGCCGCCGAAAGACGACTGGCGAGTTGGAGATGCTCCTTGCTGGCCGCGACCACGTCGACCGCGAGATCTGGATAGCGCGCCAATTCCATCGCGATCGGGAGCGCATGCAGCGCCTGATGCAGTTGGGCGTTCAACAGGAAGCAGATCTTAAGCCCGCCGCCCGGACCGAGCGGTTTCGACCTGTCGGCAAATGGGGAACTGTCGTGAAGCATTTAGGCGTCTCCCGAGGCGGAGAGCCCATGCTGAAACCGCCTCGTAACCCGCGCATTTCGTCACGTAACGCCAATGTTTCAGCGGTTGAAACACGCCCGCGACATGGTGGCTTCATGGCTGGAAACATGGCCGCTCATCCCAGCTTCAAGATAGACGAGACGCCGTCTATCGCCCGCGCCCTCAAAAATGCCGGCTGGATGCTGGGCGGCAAGGGCGCCGGAGGTTTGCTCAGTCTCGGTTATCTCGCACTGGCCGCGCGAGGCCTGGGCTTGGTTGGGTTCGGAACCTTCGCGACCATCCTCGCTTATGGACAGGCCATTGCCAATCTCGCGAGCTTCCAGTCATGGCAGGCGGTCGTCCGCTACGGCGTCGAGCATCTCACCGCGCATCGTTATGCCAGCCTCGAGCGGCTGCTGCGGTTTACGGTCAAGGTCGACCTGCTGGCGGCCGTGACCGGCCTGATCGCCGCATTCGGCGGGCTCGTGCTGGTCGGTCCGGCGCTGGGATGGCAAGCCGAACAATGCCGGCTGGCGGGCCTGTTCCTCCTTTCGCTCCTCATTTCGCAGCGCGGGGCTGTCCTCGGCATGCTCCGACTATCGGGTCGGTTCGACCATGCGGCGCTGGCCGAGGCGTCGCTGCCGCTGTTTCGGCTCGTCGGGGCGGCAGTCGCTTATGTCGCAGGCGGCGGCATAGGTGCCTTTCTGCTCGCCTGGGCGGTGGCGGAATTGGGCTGCAGCCTCATGCTCTGGGCCGCCGCACTGCTCGCCTTTCGCTGGTTGCCGGCGGCATCGACGACTCAATCGAGCAAAGCGGGAGTCTTTCTCGAGAATCCAGGTATCGGCCGCTTTCTGCTGGCGACCAGCGCGGCGGCTTCGGTAGGGCTGGCCTGGCAGCAATTGCCGACGTTGGCCGTCGGCCTGTTCAGCGGACCTGCGGGAGCGGGCATCTATCGGCTGGCGTCGCAGCTTGGTCTGGCGCTCACCAAGCCCGTGACCGCCCTGGCGCGAGCCGTGTTTCCGGAACTCGTCATTGCGGTGAAAGGCGGGTCGCCGGCGGCGCTGCGTCCGATGCTGGCGCGCATCGTCGGCGGCACGGTTGGCTTCGGCCTGTTCGCGCTGATCGTGGTGGCGCTGGCCGGAAGAACTGCGCTCGAACTGGTCGGAGGCCCGGCCTATGCTGCGGCCTATCCAGTGCTCGTTCTACTGACCGCAGCATCGGTCATAATGCTCGCGGGATTTGGCCTCGAGCCGACTCTCGTCGCGGCCGGCCGGCCATGGACCGCGCTCGGCGCAAGAGCGCTGGCGACCGGCTGCTATTCCTGCGTCATCCTGTTGCTCGTGCCACGCTTCGGTGCGATCGGGATGGGATGGTCGGCGATCGTGGGGGCCCTGCTATCGACGCTCTTCCTCCACATCGCCTTCGTGCGCGCCTGTCGATAACGGCGGCTCATTCCCGCCCGTGTGATCGCGCTGCTTCGGCAACGACTTGAGCCGGCGCACGCCGGCGAACATCGGCAGCAGCAGAAGCGACAGCAGGAGAAGAGCGATGATTTCCCGCTTCATCGGGCGATCTCCGCCGCAGCCTCGGCAATCGCGCCATAGATGCGGTCCAAGTCGTCATCGTCGATGCAATAAGGCGGCATGACATAAACGGTGTTGCCCATCGGGCGCAGCAGCAGGTCGCGTGAACGGAAGAAGCGGTTGAGCAGCGGGCCGAGCGCCGACAGATAGTCGCCATAGGGATCGACGAATTCCATCGCGGTGATCGTGCCGAGCTGGCGTTGCTGGACGATCTGCGGGCTGTCCAGCCGGTCGAGCCGTTCCGCCTGACGTCGTGCGAGGCCCGTGATGCGGTCCATCACCGGCTCCTCGCGCCAAATGTCGAGATTGGCGTTGGCGGCGGCGCAGGCGATCGGATTGGCGGTGTAGCTCGACGAATGGAAGAACATCCTGCTCCTGTCCTCCGACAGGTGCGCGTCGAAAATCTCGCGCGTTGCAAGCGTGACCGCCAGCGGTACCGCGCCGCCCGTGAGCCCCTTGGACAGGCACATGATATCCGGCGCGACGCCGGCATGCTGGCAGGCAAACAGCATGCCGGTGCGACCCCAGCCGGTCATCACCTCGTCGGCAATGAACAGCACGCCGTGAGCGCGGCATATTTCGCGCATCGCGGCGAGGACATGGGCGGGATAGATCAGCATGCCGCCAGCGCCGAGGATCAGTGGCTCGACGATCAGCGCGGCGGGGGTAGGGCCCTGCCGGCACAAAGTCTCCAGCGCTTCGAGCGTATTCGCGCCGTCGTCGGTCGGGAAGGGCAGGGTGTCGACGTCGAACAGCAGCGGCTGATAGGCGCGATTATAGACGCCCCGCTCGCCCACCGACATCGCTCCAATCGTGTCGCCATGATAGCTGTGCTCCATCACGACAATACGATGGCGCGGCTCGCCGCGGTTGAGCCAATAGCCCAGCGCCATCTTCAGCGCGACCTCGACACTGGTCGATCCGCTATCCGAGAAGAAGACGTGGGCGAGCGGGGCCGGTGCGATCTCGATCAACCCCCGCGCCAGACGCTCGGCCGGATCGTGCGTCCAGCCAGCGAAGATCAGCTGATCGAGCGTCTCGGTCTGCGCGCGGATCGCGGCCATGATGCGCGGGTGGCAATGGCCGTGCGTGGTCACCCACCAAGAGGAGATAGCATCGACATAGCGCCGGCCATCGGCGGTGTGGATCCACGCCCCCTCCATGCGAACGACCTCGGGGATGGGCTCGTTGAGGCCGTGCTGCGTGAACGGATGCCAGACGGGCGAACTCATCCGCGAAAATCTCCGAGATCGAACGCTTCCGCGAACGCCTGTGCAAGGGTGGACGCGTCGAGGGGATCGAGGTGGGGCAGGCGACCGAGCCGGCGGACCTTGCCCAGCGCGGGGATGATCCGCTCATTCTCCTCATGCGCATCGCCGACGAAGGCGATACCGAGAATCGGAATGTCGCGTGCGCGCAGCGCCTCGATCGACAGCAGGCTGTGGTTGATCGTGCCGAGCGAAGTCCGGCAGACGAGGACGGTCGGCAGTTTCCAGCGGGCGAACAGGTCTGCGATCAGATGATCTGGGGTCAGTGGCACGAGCAGGCCGCCCGCACCCTCGATCACCAGCGGCCGGTCGACCGTGGGAGGTAGCAGACGATCATGCTCGATCGTCACCCCGTCGATCGCTGCCGCCAGGTGCGGCGAAGCCGGGGTTTGCAGCCGATAGGCTTCGGGCAGAATCCGGTCGGGAGACAGGCCCGAAAGGCGGCGGACCGTCTCGCTGTCGGTACCGCCGTCGATCCCCGCCTGTATGGGTTTCCAGTAGATTCCGTCGAGCGCACCGACGAGCGCGGACGAGAAGATCGTCTTGCCGACGTCGGTGTCGGTTGCGGTCACCACGATCCTGTGGGTCATTGCATCAACTCCTCGATGGCGTCGGCGAGATCGCGCAGCGCGTTTTCGTCGACATTGAGCGTGAGCGATATGCGCAGCCGAGACGTACCCTTGGCGACGGTCGGCGGACGGATGCCGCGGACGTCGAAGCCGCGCGTCTGCAGCGCTTCGGCAACTGCCATGGTGTGGGCGTCATCGCCGATGATGTAGGGGACGATCTGCGAATCCCGGACGGGCAGGCGCGTCCGAGCGAAGGCGATCAGGTCGTGCAGCTTCTGCCTCCGCTCCGGCTGTGCCCGGAGCAGGTCCAGGCTCGCCCGGACCGCCGCCGCGGCGAGCGGGGAGGGCGCCGTGGAAAAAATGAAGCCGCGCGCCTTGTTCACCAGCAGATCGGTAAGGACGCGCGGCGCACAGACCAGAGCGCCCTCGCAGCCCAGCGCCTTGCCGCAGGTGCGCAGTGTTACGACATTCTCCCGCCCGTCCAGCCCGTCTGCGAGACCGCGTCCATCGCGGCCGAAGACGCCGGTGCCATGGGCTTCGTCGATGACCAGAAAGGCGTCCTCGCGATCGGCGAGCGCAGCAAGGTCGGCCAGCGGGGCGATGTCTCCGTCCATGCTGTAGACACTCTCGACCGCGATCCAGACGCGCCCGACATTGCCCGCAGCACGCCATTGGGCGATGCGATCGGCGAAGGCATCGACGTCATTATGTGCCGCCTCAACGATCGTAGCCCGGCCGAGACGCATTCCTTCATGCGCGCTGGCGTGGATCAGCGCATCGTGGACGATCAGGTCGCGGCCGGCGGGAAGGGTCGAGAAGATCGCGCTGTTGGCGGCGAAACCCGAGGAGAAGAACAGGCTGGCCTCGCTGCCGAAGAAGCGGGCAGCGTCTTCTTCCAGTGCCTCATGCTCGGGGTCGTTGCCGCGCAGCAGGCGCGACCCGCCCGCACCGATGGCAACGCCGCGCTCGAGGGCCGCTGCCACCGCCGCGCGCAACTCCGGTGCGTCGGACAGGCCCAGATAATCGTTGGAAGCGAAATCGAGGCCCCCGCGCGGTATCAGGCGGCGGGTGCGCGACCGGCGCGCCAAGAGGGACAGTGCCTCCCGATGGGAATCGAGAATGGACATGGAGTGCGCCCCTAGAGCCTGATCGGGCACGGGGGAAGCGCTTTACGTCCGGCGGGCCAAAGGGGAAGCGGCCTGCGCCGCAATGGCGGGCCACGAAAATCGCGCATGGCACTGGTCGTGCGGCAGTCTTTCACTATATCACCGCACGGAACGAGGGCGGACATCGCCCGCAAGGCAACCGGAAGAAAGCATGAGCGCAGAAGAGATCGACGCGAACGAGGTGGAAAATCCGGCGGAGACCCAGCAGGCGGAGGCTCCGGCCGAAAATCCGCTCGCCAAGCTGCAGGAAGAGCTGGAAAAGCTCCGCAACGACGTACTGTACGCACAGGCCGAGACCCAGAATGTGCGCCGCCGCCTCGAAAAGGAAAAGGCCGACGCGTCTGCCTATGCGGCAACGGGCTTCGCGCGGGACATGCTGTCGGTGGCCGACAATCTGGCGCGCGCGCTAGCGGCCATTCCCGCCGATCTGCGCGAGGATGAGCGGGTCAAGTCTCTGCTGACCGGCATCGACATGACCGCCAAGGAACTGGACAATGTGTTCCAGCGCAACGGCATCACGAAGATCGAGGCGGTCGGCGCCAAGCTCGACCCGAACCGGCATCAGGCGATGCTGGAGGTTCCGTCGGCCGACGCGGAGCCGGGTACGGTCGTCCAGGAGATGCAAGGCGGCTACATGATCAAGGATCGGCTGCTGCGCCCGGCGCTGGTCGCTGTCGCGAAGGCGCCCGACGCCTGACGCAACAGTCCACCGCGCCCTATGCGGCGCGGTGGACCCCTCAGTCCGGCTGGCGGCTGATGATGTCGAATTGCCGGCGTCGGATCCGGGCTTTCGCCTTGCGCGTCCCCAGCTTGCTGACGATCATGCTCTTCAGCCATAGGCCGTTTCCGAGCAGGCGACGCCGGTGGTTGACCACCGCGAGGCGGTTGCCGAGGTTCAACCGGATGCGGCGGATGATTGACGGGGGGCGGACTGTTCCGCTCAGGAAATAGCTGTTCTGCAGAAGCCATCGCGCCGCGCGATGTTCGGCCGCCGATACCTCTTTGGCATCCGCCTTGCGCCATAGACCTTGTGGTTCCCGCACCAGCATCGGGGCCTGCTGGAGCATGGCCGGCACGAGCGGCAGGCCGAGGAAAGCGCACAGCCGCTGCAGTTCATAGTCGGGCTCGTTGACCAGCATTTCGAACCGCAGGCTGAACTGCCGGTTTGCAGGGAGTTTGTGAGACATGCGGTCCCACAGCGCTTCGGATTCGGCCCAGTCGGCGATGCCGTGCCACAGATTGCCGGCGCGATGCGCGCGGACATTGCCCACCGCCACGTCGCGCCCGTCGCGGACGAGGTGAATGAATCGGGCGTCGGGCCAAAGCCACAGGATGCGGTCGAAATCCTGTTGCAGCGTGAAGCCATGGATGGCGGCCTCGGGACGTGCCGCAGCAATCTGCGCGTAAAGGCTCCGTGCGATGCCAGCAAAATTCTCGCCCGGAGGAATGGAAAGGCCGAGCCGCTTGAAGCGGACATCATATTCAATCGAGCGCAGGAAAGCTTCGCGCTTCATGAAGCGGCCATCGGGCGTGATGGCGTCGACCAGCACGTCCAGTTCGGGAGCGATGTTGATGGCCGGATGCGCGGACAGGATGTCGCGCAGCGCACGGCTCCCCGAAAAGGCCGGCGCGACGAGCAGGGTCGGCGGGGGAAGCGGCGCGGAGGCCATCAGTGCTGAATGCCGTCCATGTCATGTGTGCCCGGTGCCATCGTCTTGGCCTCGACCTCGACCTTTGTGCCGCTGGCGAAGGTGAACAACATCGGTATCCCGGTGCCCGGCGTGATCCGCTTGTCGATGCCGAACAGCATGGCGTGGCTCCCTGCCGGGGCGAAGCTGACCGTGGCGCCTGCCGGCACGGGCACGTCCTGCAATGGCCGCATCGTCATCATGCCCCCGTCCATCCTCGACTCGTGCATCTCTATCTTCTCGACCACGGCGCTGTCGATGCGAAGCAGGCGATCGTCGGACTTTCCGCCTTTCAGCGTGAAGTAGCCGGCCGACGGGGCGTCCGCGACCGCCGAGAGCCGTACCCGAACGTCTTCCACGGCGGGACGCTCGCCTCCGCGCGGGCCGCAGGCGACCAGGGCTGCACAGGCGAAAAGGGCTATAGACAGGCGACGCATAGGGAACTCCTCCAACATCCACGGCAATTAGGCGGTCTCGCGTCTTGCAGCAATCAAATCCCCACCTATATCGCCCCCGTTCACTGCGATCGGCCGCATGCTCGCCTCGTTTTCTGGGGGCTTGTCGGGATCGCGCTGTGGGGGTTTGAAAGGACTGGAATGGCAAAGGTAATCGGTATCGACCTCGGCACGACCAACAGCTGCGTCGCCGTGATGGAAGGCGGCAAGCCCAAGGTCATCGAAAATGCGGAAGGCGCGCGCACCACGCCTTCGATCGTCGCCTTCTCCAAGGATGGCGAGCGTCTTATCGGACAGCCGGCCAAGCGCCAGGCCGTCACCAATCCCGAGAATACGATCTTCGCGGTCAAGCGCCTGATCGGGCGCCGCTTCGATGATCCCGTGACGCGCAAGGACACCGAGCTGGTGCCCTATCATATCGTCAAGGGTCCGAACGGCGATGCCTGGGTCAAGGCGGGCGGTGAGGATTATTCGCCGTCGCAGATTTCGGCCTTCACCCTTCAGAAGATGAAGGAAACCGCTGAGAGCTATCTGGGCGAGAGCGTCACGCAGGCGGTCATCACCGTCCCGGCCTATTTCAACGACGCGCAGCGCCAGGCGACCAAGGACGCCGGCAAGATTGCCGGCCTCGAGGTGCTGCGCATCATCAACGAGCCGACGGCGGCAGCGCTGGCTTATGGTCTCGAAAAGAACGATGGCAAGACGATCGCGGTCTATGACCTCGGCGGCGGCACCTTCGACATCTCGATCCTTGAGATCGGCGATGGCGTTTTCGAGGTGAAGTCGACCAACGGTGACACTTTCCTGGGCGGCGAGGATTTCGACGCCAAGCTCGTCGAATATCTCGCCAGCGACTTCAACAAGGCCGAGGGTATCGATCTCACCAAGGATCGGCTCGCGCTGCAGCGTCTGAAGGAAGCGGCCGAGAAGGCAAAGATCGAGCTGTCGTCGGCGCAGACGACCGAGGTCAACCTGCCCTTCATCACCGCCGATGCGACCGGTCCGAAACACCTCGTCAAGTCGATCACCCGCGCCGATCTCGAGCGTCTCGTCGAGCCGCTGATCCAGCGCTCGATCGATCCGGTCAAGAAGGCCCTGGCAGATGCCGGCATGAAGGCGTCGGACATCGACGAGGTCGTTCTCGTCGGCGGCATGACCCGCATGCCCAAGGTCCGCGAGGTCGTGAAGAGCTACTTCGGCAAGGAGCCGCATACCGGCGTCAATCCGGACGAGGTCGTCGCGATGGGTGCCGCGATCCAGGCGGGCGTGCTTCAGGGCGACGTCAAGGACGTGCTGCTGCTCGACGTGACCCCGCTGTCGCTGGGCATCGAGACACTGGGTGGCGTGTTCACCCGCATGATCGATCGCAACACGACCATCCCGACGCGCAAGTCGCAGGTCTATTCGACCGCTGACGACAACCAGAATGCGGTCACCATACGGGTCTTCCAGGGTGAGCGCGAGATGGCGGCGGACAACAAGCTGCTCGGTCAGTTCGACCTGATCGGCATTCCGCCGGCGCCGCGCGGCGTGCCGCAGATCGAGGTCACCTTTGACATCGACGCCAACGGCATCGTCAACGTCTCGGCGAAGGACAAGGGCACCGGCAAGGAGCAGCAGATCAAGATCCAGGCTTCTGGCGGTCTGTCCGACTCCGACATCGACGCCATGGTCAAGGATGCGGAGAAGTTCGCTGACGAGGACAAGAAGCGTCGTGCGGCGGCGGAGGCCAAGAACAACGCCGAGAGCCTTATCCACACCACGGAGCGCCAGCTCCAGGAGCATGGCGATAAGGTCGACGGTGCGCTCAAGTCCGAGATCGAGGCTGCGATCGCCGAGGCGAAGGCTGCCGTCGAGGGCGGCGAGCCCGATGCCATGACCGAGAAGGCCCAGGCCCTCGCCCAGGTGGCGATGAAGCTGGGCCAGGCGATCTACGAGAAGGAGCAGGCTTCGGCCGGCGCCGGGTCGGAAGACGCGCCGAAGAACGACGACGTGGTCGACGCCGAATTCTCGGAAGTCGACGACAGCAAGAAGTAAGCTTCTTCGGAAGCGCGACGTTACCGGCCCCGTCCATGCTGGCGGGGCCGTGTAATGTCTGCCATGGATCGACCGGTACATTTCGCCGGGGGCCGTAGCAGGCGGCGGACAGCAAGCTGGGTTGCGGGGTGCGATGAGCACGGAAACGGACTATTACGAACTTCTGCAGGTCGAGCGCACTGCCGACGACAAGGTCATCAAGACGGCCTTCCGTCGCCTTGCGATGCAGTATCATCCCGATCGCAATCCCGGCGACAACGAGGCGGAAGCCAAGTTCCGGGCGATCAACGAAGCCTATGATTGTCTGAAGGACCCGCAGAAGCGGGCAGCCTATGACCGGTTCGGCAAGGCGGCCTTCCAGAATGGCGGGCCCGGTGGCGGCTTTGGCGGAGGTGGTTTCGAGGGCTTCTCGGACATCTTCGACAATATCTTCGGCGAGTTCATGGGCGGCGGCCGGGGCGGCGGGCAGCGATCGAGCGTCCGGCGTGGGGCCGACCTGCGCTATGATCTCGAGATCACGCTCGAGGACGCCTATGCCGGCAAGCAGGCGAGCATCACGGTCGACGTGGCGGCACAGTGCGACACCTGCGATGGCAGGGGTGCCAAGCCGGGCACGGGCACGCAACATTGCAAGACCTGCGGCGGCCACGGCAAGGTGCGCGCGCAGCAGGGCTTTTTCGTGGTCGAACGGACCTGCCCGGCCTGCCACGGGGCGGGGGAGGTCATTTCGGACCCCTGTCCCGATTGCCATGGCGAGGGCCGGATCGAAAAGACCAAGACGCTCGACGTGGGCATACCGGCCGGCGTCGATGAAGGTACCCGGATCCGGCTTACGGGCGAGGGCGAGGCTGGCGCGCGCGGAGGACCGGCGGGCGACCTCTACATCTTCATCCATCTGGCCGAGCACCGGATATTCCAGCGCGACGGGACGACGCTTTTTGCCCGTGCGCCGATCAGTTTCACGACGGCGGCGCTTGGCGGCAGCATCGAAGTTCCGGGCCTCGACAAGCAACGGCATGAAATCCGCATCCCTGCGGGGATCCAGTCCGGCAAGCAGATCCGTCAGCGCGGCGCAGGCATGCCCGTTCTCAATGGGCGCGGTCACGGCGATCTGGTCATCCAAATCGATGTCGAGACTCCGACCAAGCTGACTGCCCGTCAGAAGGAATTGCTCGAGGAGTTTCGTGCGACCGAGACCGGCGAGGAAAGTCCCCAGTCGACCGGCTTCTTCTCGCGGATCAAGGGAATGTGGGAAGACCTGACCGAATAACCGAGCCAATCTGCTGGCAGCTAAAATACCGCTAATACACCGCCCCGCTGCAATGATGATTGCAGCGGGGCGAACTGCTCTTTGTGTCGATCAGCCTTGGAAGGCCGGGCGGAAGCCGGGACGCGGTGGCACCCGGACCTTGGTGGTTACCAGGCCAGCGTGACGGGTCGGCGCTTCAGTTGCAGCCGGAGCGCTTTCCGGCGTCGACGGGTTCGCGGCGACCGGGGCAGACACCACGCGTTCGCGCGCATCTAGGAAGCTTGCCCGCTTCAGGCGTCGACGTAGCGACAGGAACGGGTTTTCCGGTGTTGGCCCGCGATAGGCTGCCTGGGTATGGCGACCGAAGCGGGACAGGTCGAAGCCTGCGGGCAGCGACGAAGCGCCCGGCGCTGCAACGGACGGCGTGTGCATGGACGGGGATGCGACCATCGCGGCCGCCATGGCGGGAGCTCTGGTCGGATGCGGCGCTGCGACGTCGTCCGACGAAGTATCATAGCTAGCTACGATCGGCCCTCCATTCGGGCGACGGCGACGGGTCGCTGCATAAATGCCTCCACCGAGCAGAAGGAGAGCCGCGCCCGCAGCCCCCGCGATCGGCAACATATCACCACTGTCGTTCGCCGCCACCGGAGCCGCTGCCTGTCGGGCCGGAGTTGTGGCGACCTCAGGCGCGGGAGCCTGCGGAGCGGCGGCAGGTGCCGGCGGCGTTGCAGGTGTCTCCGTCAGACCGTTGACGGTGGGCATCGGCGCCCGCGCAGCGGGCTCCGACGTCGGCCGACTGACCGCAGGGGTTCGGGCAGGCGCAGCTTGGGTACCCGCGCGAGCCTGGGGCGGCGGAGGTGTGTCGACCATGGCAGCGGGCGCGGGCAAGGCAATCACGGGCGTGCTGGCGACGACCGACGAGGCGGTCGGGGCAGTAGGCTGTACTTGCACTGGCACCGCCGACCCGCCAACAGCATCGCCAGGCGTCTGTTGCAGCGTCGGGGGCGCGTTATCGAGAGCGGGCGAAACGGCGGAGCCCGTGTCACCTGAATTCGGCACTTCGATGGCCGGCGGCGCTATATTTAGCGTCGTTACGTCCTGTGCAAGCGAAGGGGTTGCGGACAGGGCCAGTACTGCAGCGATTGCAGCCAAGCCGGGGCGGGCGGGGTTGATTGCGTACCTCATGACCAGATAAACGGTCAATGTTGAAGCTTGGGTTCCCTTGTGGCGACGAAACGACGCAAATGGTCGTCAAATTGCGAGAATATATCAATTCTGATGATTTGTTCATTATTGCAATATTTCTTCGTGTCTTCGTTCATTTATTGTTCAGGTCTAATTTTTTGGTTCAAGGCTGCTGCGAATCGCCTTTTGATGGGTGGGAGAGGTGGGAGCTCTGCTAGTTGCCGATGCCCATGCTCTGGGGACGGCCTTTCTACGCTCGCAGTGGCGGCAAGTGTCGGTGCGGGATCGTTTGGGCGCGTTGCTCTCTGCCTATGTAGAGCTGCGCGTCGACCGGTCGCGGCGGGCGGCTGCCAGTGCCGATGATTGCCGGCAAGAGACTCTGCGCCATGGCATTTGGGCGGACGTCGGGCGCGCCATCCGATCCAATCCGTCGCAGCAGCTGACGCGCGGGCTGATGGATGCAGTCAACGAAAGCTTCCGCCGCGCCGCAAGCCGCGCGGTCGAGCGTAGCGCCCATGTTCCGGGAGCCGCTGGAGCTGTTGCGGGCCTCGATGCGGCAGCCGTCAGGATCGTAGTGCCTCGCCCATCCGTCGGATCGCTTCTACCTTGGTGTGGAGCGGCGCCCAGTCATCGTCGCGGTCGATTGCCGACCAGATCGCCTCGACTTCGTCGATCAGCATCGCGCAGGGCTCAGCATCCGACCAGTAAGGATGATCCAGCGAAACGACGCTCTCATACCCCGCTATGATCTCGCGAAATGCAGCAAAAGCCTCGCCGTCGTACAGGGCGTCGGCCGGGGAAGGCGCGCGCCGCTTTCCGGCGCGCCAGTCGAAGAAGAACCGGTCGATCGAGACTTCGCTCTTCTGCAAAGCGACGTCCATCTCCTGGATCAGTTCTAGGTCGGGCTGCTCGCCGCGCGGAGCGACGCCAAGCCGGGCGCACAGCGCTGCCGCGACTTCGCCCTCATAATAGGCCGGCCAGGCATCGAGCGCGGGGGCCAGTTCCTCCGCCTCGGCCACGAGGCGAAGAGACTGGGCGAGTTGCACAACGTCCCAATGGATCGCGTGGGCCTGCCGCCCGAAGGCGTAGAGCCCCTGCTGATCGAAATAGGCGGCGGTGAACCCCGGGTTCCAGGTCGGGTTGAAGCGCCAGGGGCCATAGTCGAAGCTTTCGCCCGTGACGTTGATGTTGTCACTGTTGAGGACGCCGTGGACGAAGCCGGCGGCCATGTAGCTTGCGGCCAGCCGTGCGGTACGGCGGCAGGCGAGATCGAGCAGCTGCCCTGCCGCTGCGTTGCCCGGTTCCTCGCCGAACAGGTTCGTCAGCGTATATCCAATGAGGTCGCGCATCGTGTCGGGCTCGTCGAGCGTAGCCAGCCGCTGGAAGCTGCCGATGCGAACATGGCCATGGCTGAGCCGTACCAGGACTGACGAACGGGTGGGGGAGGGCTCGTCGTTGCGCTGGAGCGCTTCGCCGGTTTCGATCAGCGAGAAGGTCTTGGAGGTTTCTACTCCGAGCGCCTCGAGCATCTCGGTCGCCAGTACTTCGCGGACTCCGCCCTTGAGGGTCAGCCGGCCGTCGCCGAAGCGGCTATAGGGGGTCTGCCCCGATCCCTTGGTGCCCAAGTCGAGCAATCGTCCACCAGGCTGTTCCGACGATCCGTCGCGCAGCTGGGCGAACAGGAAGCCCCGTCCGTCGCCGATGTCGGGATTGTAGTGGCGGAACTGATGCCCGTGATAGCGCAGTGCCAGCGGCTGCGGGAGATTTCCGGGCAGAGGTTCGAACCGGCCAAAGTGACTCACCCACTGCTCGTCGCTGAGGCCGTCAAGTCCCACCGCGACGTCCCAGCGCCGATTGCGGAAGCGCAGGATCGTCCTTGGGAAATCGGCCGCGTGAACCGGATCGGCCAATCTGTCGGCCAATTCGGAGATTTGCGGATCGGCACGATAGGCGGTGGCTTGCGGGGCAATGGTCATGCGGCAATATGGGGGCCAGACATGGTGAGGTGCAAGCATGGCGGAGTGGACGGACGGTCACTGGACGTCGAAAGACGGTCTTCGGCTCCATTATCGGGACTATGGACCAGCCGACGGCGCAGGGCGGCCGCCGATCATCTGCATCCCAGGCCTGACACGAAACGCCCGCGATTTCGCCGCAGTCGCTGACAGGCTGGCCGATCGCTGGCGCCTCCTCTGCGTCGAGTTGCGCGGGCGGGGGGAGAGCGAGCGGGCCAAGGACCCCATGTCCTACGTCCCTGCGACCTATCTTGAAGACCTGACCGCGCTGATCGAACAGACAGGCCTCGATCGCTTCATCCTGTTCGGTACGTCGCTCGGCGGGATCATGTCGATGCTGATCACCGCAACCCAGCCGGGCAAGGTCGCGGGGCTCCTGCTCAACGACATCGGCCCTGCGATCGACCCGGCGGGTCTAGTCCGCATCCGCAACTATGTCGGCCGGGGCAGCAGCTATCAGACCTGGCTCCACGCGGCGCGCGGCCTCGCCGAAGTTCACCAGCAGGCCTATCCCGATTATGGTCTCGACGACTGGCTCGGCATGGCGAAGCGGCTGTTCAAGCTCACCGGGGCGGGGCGGATCGTTGCCGATTATGACGCGGGGCTCGCCGAACCTTTCCGCGTGCCCGGCAATGAAGCGCCGGCCGACCTCTGGCCGCTGGCGGATGCGATGAAGCCGATCCCGTCGCTGCTCGTCCGTGGCGAGATTTCGGACATCTTGTCTGCGGAGACCGCCGATCGGATGGTGGCGGCGCTGCCGCTTATGGAGCGGATCGATATCGCGCGTGTCGGCCACGCGCCGACCCTGTTCGAGCCCGAATGCGTGGCAGCCATCGATCGGCTGCTCGCACGGATCGAGGCCGCTTAGGCGGTATCGGCCTGACCGCGTGACTCGCCCGGCGCGCATTCTCCATTGCCATTCGACCTTCCTGCTGGGAGGCAAGGAGGCGCGCGCGGTCCGGTTGATGAATGCCTTCGGCGACGCGGCGGAGCACGTCGTGCTGACGGCCGTTCCCGGTGCCCTTGCGGCGCGGGACGCGCTCGACCCGGCGATCAAGGTCGATTTTCCGGGCGATGCCGCGCCATCCCTGCAGGGGTTGCCCGGTGTCGGGCGCTATCGGCGGCTGGCGCGCTACATGGCGGGCTTCGACCTGGTCCTCAGCTATAATTGGGGGGCTATGGACGTGGTCGGCGCCAGGCGGCTGATCGGTGCCAGGAGGCTGCCTCCGCTGATCCATCATGAGGATGGCTTCAATCAGGACGAAGTCGCTCGCCAGAAAGCTGCACGTCTGTGGTTTCGCAGGCTGATGCTCGGCGCGGCGCATCGGCTGGTCGTGCCGTCCATGCGCCTGGAACGGATCGCCCGCCTCGATTGGTGGCAGCCGGCCGGTCGCGTGGTGAGGATCGCCAATGGTATCGACCTGCCGTCCGAAGACGGCCTGAAGACCCCTTTGCCGATCCCGCATTGCCCGGCGGCGGAAGGGCTCGTCATCGGCACCGTGGCTGGTCTTCGTCCGGTCAAGAATCTGGCGCGAATGGTGCGGATGTTCGCCGCAGGCGCACCCGCCGATGCGCGGCTCGTCATATTGGGGGATGGGCCCGACGGGCCTGCGATCCTTCGAGAGGCCGAACGGCTGTCGGTTGCGGACCGGGTCATCCTGCCCGGCTTCATGCGGGACCCGGTTCGCTACCTCGGCGCCTTCGACATCTTCCTGCTGTCGTCGGACAGCGAGCAATTTCCCTTATCGCTGATCGAGGCGATGGCTTGCAGTCTTCCCGTGGTCAGCACCGACGTCGGCGATATTTCGGCCATGGTCGCGACCGAGAACCGACCCTATGTGATCGCGGTCGGTGACGAGGAAGGGCTGGCCGCCGCGCTGCGTGCGCTGGCCGGTGACGCCGATCTCCGGCGGACTATCGGCGTGGCCAACCGCAAGGCTGCGTTGGAGCGCTACGACGAACAGACGATGATCGCCCGCTATAGAGCGCTCTATTGGGACGCCATGGCCCAGCGGACTGCCGCCTGACCTGCGGCAAACACCGTCTCGGAGATTTTTCGCGCATTTTTTTGACGTTCGGACTATAGGGCCCCAATTCCCAATCGTCCTGTTCGTGGTTTTTTGGAGGTCTCGTTGTTCAAAGGTCTGCGGCCGATCGTCTATGGTGGGCGCGAAGTGTGGCCCATTATCGAGGGTGGCAAGGGGGTCGCGGCGACCAACCATGCGAGCTCTGGTGCCTGGGCGGCTGCAGGCGGGGTCGGCACGGTCTCGGCCGTCAACGCGGACAGCTACGACGCCGAAGGCAAGATCATCCCGCAGGTCTACCGCGCTCTCACCCGCCGCGACCGCCACGAAGAACTGATCGCCTACGCAATCGACGGCGCGGTCGAGCAGGTCAAGCGCGCGTTCGAGATCGCCGGCGGCAAAGGCGCGATCAACATCAATGTGCTGTGGGAAATGGGCGGCGCCCAGCGCGTCCTGCATGGCGTGCTCGAACGCACGCGCGGCATGGTGGCGGGCGTCACCTGCGGCGCGGGCATGCCGTACAAGCTGAGCGAGATCGCCGCGTCCTACGGCGTCCATTATCTGCCGATCGTCTCGTCCGGCCGCGCCTTCAGCGCGCTGTGGAAGCGCGCTTATTCGAAGGCGGCCGAATGGCTCGCGGCGGTCGTCTACGAGGATCCCTGGCTGGCGGGCGGGCATAATGGTCTTTCGAACGCCGAAGACCCCCGGGCGCCGCAGGATCCTTATCCGCGCGTGAAGGCGCTGCGTGACACCATGCGCCAGGGCGGTATTTCGGACGAAGTGCCGATCGTGATGGCCGGCGGCGTCTGGTATCTGCGCGATTGGAACGAGTGGATCGACAATCCCGAACTCGGCCAGATCGCCTTTCAGTTCGGCACCCGCCCGCTGCTGACCAAGGAAAGCCCCATTCCGCAGGAGTGGAAGGACGAGCTTACCCAGCTCGAACCCGGCGACGTGCTGCTGCACCGTTTCTCGCCGACCGGTTTCTACTCCTCTGCCGTCCGCAACAGCTTCCTGCGTAACCTCGAGGCGCGTTCGGAGCGGCAGATCGCTTTTTCGATGGAGGCCGCCGGCGACCACCAGTATCAGCTGGACGTCGGTGTGAAGGGCAAGAGCTTCTGGGTTACGCTCGGCGATCTCCACCGCGCGCGCGAATGGTATGGCCTGGGCTTCACCAACGCGCTCAAGACCCCGGACAATACGCTGGTCTTCGTCACGACCGAGGAAATGAAGGTCATCCGCAAGGATCAGGCCGACTGCATGGGCTGTCTCAGCCAATGCGCCTTCTCCTCCTGGGCGGACAATGAGAACAACTCGACCGGACGTCTCGCCGATCCGCGCAGCTTCTGCATCCAGAAGACGCTGCAGGACATCGCCCATGGCGGACCGGTCGATCAGAACCTTATGTTCGCCGGTCATGCGGCCTATAAGTTCAAGCAGGATCCGTTCTATTCCAACGGCTTCGTTCCGACGGTGAAGCAATTGGTCGATCGCATCCTCACCGGCGACTGATCGCTACCCGTCGATAGTCCATCGACGGAGTAGAGATAAACTTTCCGGCGCCTAAGAATGGCTGGGCTTCGAATCGGCGGCGATCCGGATAAGGTCGCCGCATGAAGACCGCTCTCGTCATTCGTCATGTCCCCTATGAAGGCATTGCCGGCTTTCGTGCGCCCATCGAGGCCGCCGGCTATGTCATCGACCGGATCGATGTGACTGATCCCGAATTCCCCAACGTCGATTTCGACAGCCCGGATCTGGTCGTGATGATGGGCGGCCCCATGGGGGTCTACGAAACCGATCGCCATCCATGGATCGGTTGCGAGATCGCCCGGCTGGCGCGGCGTATCATGCTCGATCGGCCGACGCTTGGGGTCTGCCTTGGCAGCCAGGTGATGGCTGCCGCCATGGGCGCGCGCGTCTATGCAGGTCCGGTGAAGGAAGTGGGCTTTGCGCCCGTTACGATCAGCGATGCGGGCCTTTTGTCGCCGCTGCGGCACATCGAGGACATTCCGGTCCTGCACTGGCATGGCGATACGTTCGACTTGCCCGAAGGGGCCGAATTGCTCGCCTCGTCCGACAAATATGCGCACCAGGCTTTTCGCCGGGGCAGCAACATCCTTGCCTTGCAATGCCATCCGGAGATGGGCGAAGATCCTCGCTTCGACGCCTGGCTGCAGGATGAGCCCTATATTGTGGCTGCGGGGACCAGCGTCGATGCGTTGCGCGCCGACAATGAGCGCCATGGCAGCCGGGCGGTCGAGGCAGGCCGGCGGATGATCGCGGACTGGCTGGCGCGTATAGATATGTAACATTTGCCTAACTTCCCCCATCCGCCATTCGACGGTAGATTGGCGCTCATTCGGGGAGGGCGGCGAATGGACTGGACGGAAGAAGCGCGGGATGGCGCGGTCGTGGCGGCACCCGCTGGTCGGGTGGACGAGTCGACCGCTGCGGTGTTCGGGACGCAACTGGAACAGGCGGTCGAGCGAAGTGCGGCGACGGGTGCGCGTCTGGTCGTCGATTTTGCCGGTATCGACTATATGTCGTCGCGGGGCCTGCGCGCGTTGACGCTGGCCAAGCGCAAGGCCGACGGCGCAGGTGTCCGCATCCTGCTGGCGCAGCCCAACGAGATCGTCCGCGAGATATTGGCGATCAGCCGCTACGATAAATTGTTCGGGGTCACCGACACGGTCGAGAATGCTCTGACCGCCTGACCTGTCATCCGGGGGGATGCGATGCTGGTTCGTTTCTGGGGAACACGAGGATCTCTCGCGGTCGCGCAGACCGCAGCGTCGATCCGCGACAAGATTGCCGGAGCTCTGATCGCGGCCGACGGCCGGCGCTTTGCCGATAGGGCGGAGGCGCTGTCCTTCATCGAGGGCGAACTCGATTTCGCGGCCGGCGCCACCTATGGCGGCGCTACGACCTGTATCGAGATCGAGACCGACGCCGGGGACGGCTCCTTCCTGCTGTGCGACTTCGGAACCGGTGCCCGCGAATTCGGAATCAACGCCTTCGGGCGCATGGCGACCGGCCACAAGCGCGAGTTCAACATCTTCATGTCCCATCTCCACTGGGACCATATCGGCGGCTTTCCCTTCTTCGGCCCGGCTTTCGATCCCAATTCGCGGATCGTGATCCACTCGGGCCATGCCGATGCCGAACAGGCGTTCCGGCGGCAGCAGGAAGAGATCAGCTTCCCGGTCGCGTTCGACTGGCTGCGCGCGAAGATCGAATTCCGCACGCTCGTGCCGGGCGAAACCTATGCGATCGGCGGGGTATCGGTCGAGATCATGGAGCAAAACCACAGCCATAAGAGCTTCGGCTACCGCTTCACCGACGCCGCCGGAAAGACGGCGGTCTTCTCCACCGACAGTGAGCACAAGATCGACAGCATGGAGGATGAGGACGCCGTCGCGCGCTTCTTCCGTCAGGCCGATCTCGTCATCTGCGATACCATGTATTCGCTCGCCGACGCGGTCTCGATGAAGGAGGACTGGGGACACAGCTCCAACATCGTCGCGATCGACATATGTCATCAGGCCGAGGCGCGGCGGCTGGCCCTGTTCCATCACGAGCCCGTCTACAGCGACGTGGATATCGAGCGGATGCACAAAGAGAGCATCCGTTACGAGGAACTCACGCGCCGCGATCACGAACTCGAAGTGCTGTGCGCCTATGACGGGCTGGAGGTGAGGCTCTGACCGTCTCGCCCCGCCGTCCGGTCTGGTTGGCGGGTCTTGCCGGACTGATGCTCGCTGCCTTGGTGGCACTGCTCGCCGGCCCCTCTCTGCGCATGTCGCTGTTCGACCTGTGGCAGCGCATGGCGCCACGCGACCTGTCGGCCACCTCGGTCCGGGTCGTCATGATCGACTCCGAAAGCCTGAAGGCGGTCGGACCCTGGCCCTGGCCGCGCTACCATGTTGCGCGATTGGTCGAGGAGATCGCGGCGCGCAAGCCGGCGGCGATCGGCCTCGACATGATCTTCCCGGAGCCCGATCGCATCCGGCCGGATATCTTCGCGGCCTTTTATCCCGAACTCAGCGGCCCAGCGCGCGATCAGGTGCTTGCGCTGCCGTCGATGGATGGCCTGTTCGGGCAAGTGGTCGCGGGCGCGCCGGTGGTGCTCGGAAGAGCGGCCACGGACGGCCCCGGCGGAGATCCCGCCGGCCTTATCGTCGATCCGGTCATCGACGGATCGCTCCCTTCCGTTCTGTCCGGTCAGCCCCGCGCGGTCGTCAATATCGATCCGCTGGAGCAGGCTGCACTCGGCCACGGCCTGCTCAACGGCCCGCCCGACCCCGACGGGCGAGTGCGGGCGGTGCCGCTGTTGATGCGCGTCGGCGCGCGGCCGATGCCCGGTTTCGCGCTGGAACTCGCCCGCGTCGCGGCGGGTAAGGAAGCCTTGTCCGTCTCGCCGACGAGGGTCATGTTGGGCGAAAGGGGCATCCCGGTCGACGATCGTGGGGCCATGGCCATCCGCTTCGGGCATCTTCCGCCGGCGCACATCGTTTCGGCCGCAGACGTGCTGCGCCAGGGCTTTCCTGCCGACGCCTTTGCCGGGCACATCGTGCTGATCGGCCTGTCTGCGGAGGGAACCGCCGACATCGTCGCGACGCCGATGGCGGCTGAGGGGTTCGGCACGCTCGTTCAGGCGCAGGCGGTGGATGCTATCGTTCGGCGCGGCTGGCTCGAACGCCCGCTATGGGCCGGACCGGTCGAATGGGCGGCTGGTATCGCGCTGGCGCTGCTTTGCATAGCTTTCCTTCCCATCCGCTCCCGCTGGCGCTGGTCGCCGCTGCCTGTGCTTCTTCTGCTCTCCTTCGCCTGCTGGCTCGCTTTCGACCGGTTCGCGCTGCTGCTCGACCCTGTCCGTCCGCTGATGCTGGCCGGGGGAGCGTCGCTCGGCGTAGCGGCGGGGCTGTTCGCAGAGACCCGCCGCGAGCGCGAGAGGTTGCGCGAGACGCTGCTGCAGGAAAGGCTGGCGGCGGCCGCCACCGAAGGCGAGTTGCAGGCGGCCCGGTCGATCCAGATCGGGATGCTCCCTCCGCGTGCCCAGCTGGCGCAGACCGATCCCAGGCTGGACGTGGACGCGGTGCTCGAACCCGCCCGGTCGATCGGCGGGGATCTTTACGATGTCGTCCGCCTGGATGCTGATCGCATCGCTTTCCTGCTCGGCGACGTGACGGGGAAGGGCGTGCCGGCTGCCCTGTTCATGGCGCTGTCGAAGGCACTTGCGAAGAGCGTCGCGTTGCGTGGACTGCCCGATCTGGGCGAGGTCGCGTGGGTCCTCAACGAAGAACTGATGCGCGACAATGGCGAGGCGATGAACGTCACGATGATCATCGGTATCATCGACCTCATAACCGGTCGGGTGCTGCTGGTGAACGCCGGCCATGAGGACCCGCTTCGCGTCGATGCAGCCGGCAAGGTGACGGTGCATAAGCTCGACGGCGGCCCGCCCTTCTGCATCGTCGATTTTCCCTATCCCGAGGAGCATCTGACGCTCGAACCGGGCGAAACGCTGGTGTTGATCTCCGATGGCGTCAGCGAGGCGCAGGATGCACACGAGCAGCTGTTCGGCCATGACCGCCTGACGCAAGCGCTCTCCGGACTTCCGAGCGCGACCGGGATGGTCGATGGATTACGAGACGCCGTACGGAGCTTCGAGAACGGCACCGAGCCAAGCGACGATCTGACGATCCTCGCCCTGCGCTATCGTGGGCCCGATTCCCGCAAGACCATGCCCGCCGTTTAGCGGACGATGACCTCGACGCGACGATTGGCCTGCGACGGGACATTGTCGCCCTTGTCTTCGAGCGGATCGCGCTCGCCGCGCCCCACCGCCGTCAGCAGGGCGGGCTCGATGCCCAGTTCGGCAAGCGCCTTGACGACTTCCTCGGCGCGGCGTTCGGACAGGATGTCATTGTCTTCCAGCTTACCGACCGTATCGGTGTGGCCGGTGACCTGCACTTCGGCGCCGGGCCGTTCCGCCACTTCCTTCTTCAGGAAGTCGAGTCCGGGCTGCGATTCCGGGGTCAGGCGCGTCGTGCCCTGCTGGAAATAAAGCCGCAGCCGGACCGGCGGCGGCGGCAGCGCCTGGAGCAGCGCCAGCCTGCGTGCGTTCAGCTTGTCGGGATTGATCGCGCGCGTTTTCGGCCGGCCCGAGAGATTGGTGCTGCTGTTCAGCTCGGTCACGACATAGTCGACCGGCTTGCCATTCTCCTCGAGCACCGCGACGGCGCCTTGCTTACCCTCTTCGCTGGGAAGCAGCGTGAGGGTCGGTCCGGTCGCGCAGGCGCTGAGACTGGCAACCAGCATCAGGGTCGGGATCGACCGGCGAATCATTTGGGCACCTCCACGATGAATCGGGTACCTCGAACGCCCAGAAGCGAGGTTGGGGTCCGCACTTTCATCGCATCGCGCTTCGACTTGGCGATCTGCCCCGAGACCACCGCGAGCGAACCGCGATCGACCCGCGTGACGAAGGCGCCGGCCTGCGTGGTGCGGTTATAGTCGAACTGGTCGACCGCGATGCGGCTGTTCGGACCGACCGAGAAGCGCGTGTCGTCGATGAAGGTCAGGCTCAGTTGCCCGTCCTTGCCGGTGACCAGCACGTCGCCGGGTTGCAGCTGAAAGCCCGGAGCCGGCGTCATCCGATTGGCGCCGCGCTCGATCGACGTGATGCCGATAGCGCGCTTGATGCGCGCAATCTCCGCCCAGGCGGGTTGTGCCGCCAGCAGGACGCCCGAAAGGATAAGCAAAGCCCGTTTCATCATTCTCGCCATCCCCATGACCAGCAAGTCGTGACATAGCACATTAATGGCTGACCGGGACTCGAAATCGGTGCGCGTAACCATAGGTTGCAATGGAGCGACGGCGGTTGCCGTGCTGACCGAAACGGCAAGACGGTTTTCGGAGGATAACGGCCTCGTACCGACGCAGGCGGCGCGCCTCGCCATTCTGGTCGAGGAACTGGTGATCAATGCCCTCGAACATGGCGGCGTGGCAGATGACCAGCGGATCGACCTGACGCTCGCCGATGAGACCGGGGGACTGATCCTGACCCTTAGCGACCCGGGTACGCCTTATGATCCCCGGTCGCATGTCCGCCCAGACACGGTCCCGGAACGCGGCGGAGGAGCGGGGCTCGACCTCGTTCTGCAATGGGCCGAGATTCTCGATTATCGTCGGAAAGCGGACAGGAACGAACTGCGCCTTCGTCTGCGCGCGGGATGAAGAGCTGCGTTCGGCAACTCATGTTACGGCCCTCTTGCGGTGGCCCTTTCGCTGATCCGGGGCAGGGGCTATGGCAGGCCCCTGTCCGCTGACGGGGAATGACATTGCAACTGTCCGGTACCGCCGCTTCCACGGCCATTCATTTCAGCGATCTGGGACTCGACCCGATTGCGCTCGATCTCGGGATCCTGCAGATCCACTGGTATTCGCTGGCCTATATCGCGGGCATTCTGCTCGGCTGGTATTACCTGACCCGGCTGATCGCCCAGCCCAACGCGCCGATGCAGCGGCGCCATGCCGATGATTTCGTCTTCTATGCGACGCTCGGCATATTGATCGGCGGTCGGCTGGCTTATGTCTTCTTCTACCAACCCGAAATCCTGATGCACCCGCTCGACGTCTTCAAACTGTGGCAGGGCGGTATGTCCTTCCACGGCGGCGCGCTCGGCGTTTCGGTCGGCATATTCTATATGGCGCGACGCGACGGACTCAGCTGGTTGCGCATCCACGACTATATCGCCTGCTGTACGCCGTTCGGCCTCTTCTTCGGCCGCCTCGCCAATTTCGTGAACGGAGAGCTGTGGGGGCGCCCGACCGACGTGCCCTGGGCCGTGATATTCCCCTCGGCGCCTGACGGACTGCCGCGCCATCCCAGCCAGCTGTACGAAGCGGGGCTCGAAGGGCTGCTGCTCGGTTTCGTCCTGGCCTTCTTCTTCTGGCGGACCAATGCGCGCAACCAGCCGGGCAAGCTCGTCGGCATCTTTCTGCTGGGCTATGGGCTCAGCCGCTTCTTTGTCGAGTTCTTCCGCGAACCCGACGTGCAGCTTGGTACGCTCAGCTGGGGGCTAACCATGGGGCAGACCTTGACGCTCCCCATGCTCGCCGGTGGCGTCTATCTGATCGCCACGGCAGCGAAGCGCCGGTCGATCGACGCTTGAGGTAAAGCTTCGCTAACCATATCGGATTATGGTGCTGCGATTTGAACGGCGCAGAAGCAGAGCGATGCAGACACAGGCGGACTTCGCCGAGGCGCTGAGGCAGCGTATCGGAGAGCAGGGAAAGATCAGCGTCGCCGACTATATGGGGGCGTGCAACGCGCATTATTATGCGTCGCATGATCCGCTCGGTGCGCAGGGCGATTTCATCACTTCGCCGGAGATCAGCCAGATGTTCGGCGAGATGATCGGCTTGTGGTGCGCCGATCTCTGGGCGCGTTCGGGGGCCGAAGCCGTCCATTATGTCGAGCTCGGTCCTGGGCGGGGAACGCTCGCGGCGGATGCGTTGCGCGCTCTGGCCTCGCAAAGGCGGCACCCGCATGTCCACTTCGTGGAAACGAGCCCGGTGCTGCGGGCCCAGCAGAGTCAGCGCGTTCCCGATGCGACCTGGCACGAGAGGATAGAAACGCTCCCTACGAACGCGCCGATGCTCGTGATCGCCAACGAGTTCTTCGACGCGCTGCCCTATCACCAATATATCAAGACCTATTCGGGCTGGCGCGAACGGATGGTCGCGCTCGACGATGAAGGCTTTCGCGCGGTTCCCGGCGACAAGCCCGCCGAGAAGAAGGTGCCCGAGCATCTGCACGATGCCGTTGCAGGCAGTATTTACGAGACCTCGCCCGACGGACTGGCAGTGGCACGGGCGCTCGCGGGGCAGGTGGCGCGCCAGGGCGGGGTGCTGCTGGCGATCGACTATGGCCATGAGAACTACAACGCCGGCGACACGCTGCAGGCGCTCAACGCCCATGCCTATGCCGACGTGTTCAGCAATCCCGGCGCCAATGATCTCACCGCGCATGTCGATTTCACCGCCATGGCACGGGTCGGCAAGCTGGGAGGGGCGCGGGTGCAGGGGCCCGTGTCGCAGAGCTTCTTCCTGAACACGCTGGGGATTACCGCCCGCGCGGCTGCACTCGCCCGGGCCCACCCCGAGAGGACCGAGGAGATCGGCATCGCACTACACCGGCTCACGGCGGACGAGGAAATGGGCACGCTGTTCCGCGCACTCGCGCTGGTGTCACCGTCCTGGCCGCCCGCTGCGGGTTTCTCGGGTGTGTGACACCGGTGATGCTTCAGGGGAGTCAGCTGGGTCCGATGATGTTCGCAAGCCGCGGCGTGTCGGTCACGACGCTGTCGATCATTTTGAGAATTTTCGCATCGAAGCGAAGACCATAGTTGAAGCAGCTCACCGGAACGTCCCTGGTTTCGCCATTGGCGCAGAGCGATCCGACATGAATGCCTATGGCCGCATTCCGAGCCGGATCGAAATACATTCCGCCGGATGAGCCCGGCGTCGAATCGACCGATGCAGCCAACATCCGTCTCGTGTCGCTGATCCTCATGTCGTCTCCATGGTCGGCCATCACATAGCTGGGGAACAGCTTGGTTTGGCCACTCGTCAGCCAGGGATGCTCCCTTCGCAGGGCCCCACCGTGAAAGGCTGCGAGTTTGACGATCGGTGTGGAGAGTTGGCTCACGATTTTGACCGCCGGAACGGATCTGACTGCAGCCCGCCGGTCGAGCTTGAGCACTGCCACATCATAGGAACTGTCATAGCGGTGGCGAGCATTCGTCCATTCCGACAGTCCGTACCGAAAGCCGATGACGTCGCGCAATGCGCCTCGACCATCATAGAGGCGAAAGGTGCATTGGCGCGGGGACAGGGTGGTCGCATCCGTCGCGCCGGCTACCGGTTGCTGGAAAAAGAGATGAGCGGCAGTCACGACGGTATCGGTACTGCCCACCACCCAGCCGGTTGCCGTCCTGGTGACGCCGGGGGTGGATGGATCGTGGCATTGGATCTCGCCGACCGTATCGAATCGTGTTGCGAGTTCGTTCGACCAGTTGAACCGGTCTGACTGGGGTCCACTCGTCAGCGGCATGGCAGAGGAAGCTGCGGCCCAGGCGATCGCCACGATCAGCGGCGAGAGTAGCACGGATCTTGAATAGCGGCAGTCGATGCCGCTCTTCGAAGACCTTCGAAGCAGCATGAGATTCATCCTGTCGTGATTGCGTCCATCGGACGCATTGGCTTTATCGGTGCCGGTCAGGCGTAGATCGCCCCTGAACAATTCGCTGGATCAGAGGACGGAGCGTCCGTCCGTTGAGGCGAGATTGAAGGGCCCTTAACGGCTTTCATGGTTCACCCTTTCTGGTCGGTTGGCAGCGACGGCCATTCCATCAGAAGGGGGTGAAAATCGCGTTACCCGGAGGGGCTTTCGAGCTACGGAAACTGCGTGACGGCAATTTCCAATTTAGAACAAAATCATGATTATAAAGGGAAATAATTTTCTTGGGCTGGAAGTAAGACCTTTGTCTATCCTCTCCGCCGCACAGGACGACGGGCGGCCTCCCTTTCCGCCGCAGCCTTCGCCCGAAATCCGCTAATACGGGGTGCAGGCAGCAATTCCCAAGTCAGCGCAGGGTGACGAAGATCTCCGCTTCGAGCACCCAATGTTCGCCCACCTCTCGCCACTTCGCGCTATAGCGCCCGCCGCAGGACGGGATTTCGCTGCCGACTGCGACCGACTCCCATTGCCCTGTCTCCAGCGCGAGCGGTTCGACGGTGGATATGACGATGCTGTCCGGCGTACGGACATAGATGTCGCGCCCCTGCTGGGCGAATTCGCGTTTCCAAACCGCGAGTTGTGCTTTCCGGCCCGCAATCACGGCGCTGTCGCTGCCTGTCACCATCGCGACGTCGGGCGCGAGCAGCGGCTGGATGGCGGCAAGGTCGCCCTCTGCGATAGCGCGGTTGAACGCGGCGCGGCGCACCCGGATGGCAAGTTCGGCAGCTGTGGTCATGGATTCTCGGTCGTTCGTGGCAGCCTCTTGCCTTACAGCATAATGCCGCGATGTCTCCCGGTCAGCTCTTGGCCTGCGGCACGCAGGGTGCGGGGCGGGCCGTCTTGCGCTGAACCTTCGTCGTCGCGAATTCCTCGGGGGTCAGGATAGCGCTGTTGTCGGCGTCGGCCTTGGCGAAGCGTTCGCTCGTCTTCGCCGACCATTCCTCGAAGCTCAGCCGGCCATCCCCATTGGTGTCGAGCTTCGCATAGGCCTTCCTGCGGCTCGCCAGATATTCCTCGCGGCTGATCTTGCCGTCCTTGTTTTTGTCGTAGCGGCCGAAGCGCTTTTCCTCGCGGGTCTTCTCGCTGGCAGCGGGCGGCGCGCCGATCGGCGCGTCCTGCTCATCGGCAGCCAGCGCCGGTGATGGCAGGCTGGGGCCGGCGGCGTCGCTCTGCCAAAGCAGGATGCCGCCTCCCGCCAACATCAAGCCTGCTGCCGCAATTGCCAGATAGCGCCACATCGATCGGTCTCCCCGCTCCTTATCGCCCGGGGCCAGTCTATCGTCCGAGCAGGCCGTAGGCGAGACTACGAAACAACCGTTTTGGAGAACCCTGCCGCCTGAGTCGTTCCGCCGGCATGACGGCGTCCTCGCGAGCGAACAGCGTCAGCAGGCCCAGCGGGCGCAAGCTGCGGGGCCATGTGCGGAGATCGACCCGCGCGAGATGCTGGCCGGCCGCAGTCCGGGCTGTCCGGCGCGCCTCGGCCGACTGGAGGCGATGGCCGAGATCGGCAAGCGCCCAGCCGGCGCCGGCAGATTCGATGTCGTCGGGGATCTGCCCGAGCAGCGTCGCCGCCATGCGAAACAGCGGGGCGCCGCGCCCCGTGCCATGGGCTTCGATCTGTGCGGCATCGGGCGTATCGTCGTCGAGCAGGACCGACCATCCTTCTTCGAGCGCCGCCATGTCGCTCCCGGTCACGCCGGCGGCCAGCGTTTCGGCCGCAAGCGCCTGCAGCAAGGGTTCGGCCGGCACGCGCGCCGACCGGTCGTCGAGATCGGCGAGCGCGTCGCGCCACCAGACCAGACGCATCGACCCGATCAGCGGATCGCGCGCGGCCGCCACGATCGCGCCCATGCGCTCATCCAACTGCCAGAGGGCGGCGAGGGCGGGCCTTCGCGCGGCCGCAGCATAGCTGAGCGCCAGCATTCTTTCGGGATCCGCGAGCAAAGGCGGTTCAGACGTGGTGATGGACGCTGCCGTCGAGATGGCGCTGGAGCGCATCGATCAACGTACCCCGGCTGAACGGCTTGCGGATAAGTTCATATTGCTTGGCATAGCCGAGCGCCAGTTCCTCGCTATAGCCGCTGACGAGTATGATCGGCAGATGGGGCCAGCGCCGATTGAGCCGTCGCGCCAGGTGGATGCCGCTCAGCCCCGGCAGCACGACATCGGTGAGAACGATGTCGAAATGCGCCGATTCCGGCTCGGCAAGTGCCAGAGCCTCTTCGGCGGAGTTGACCACGGTGATGTCGAGCCCGAGGTCTTCGAGCATCAGACAGGTCACCTCGGCAATCTCCACCATGTCTTCGACATAGAGAAGGCGCGGCGAGTGAGTGCCGTCCCGTAAGATCAGGGGTAGATCCTCTGCCTTGTACTTGTGGCCATCGGACATGTGACCGCTCCCGAGTACGCGACTCGGGAGCAGTGTAACACATGCTTGCTGAGGTCCGCTCCGCAATATGACGGAGCGTCATGCCTTTTGGGACAGTCAGGCGCGATAGGTGACGGCCTTGACGGCATCCACCACGTCGGATGCCTTCAGTAGCGCCGCCTTTTCGAGATTGGCAGCATAGGGCATCGGCACGTCGAGGTTGGTCACACGCCGGACCGGCGCATCGAGATCGTCGAACGCTTCTTCCATCGCGATCGCGCTGAGTTCGGAGGCGATCGAACAGACCGGCCAGCCTTCTTCGACCACGACCATGCGATTGGTCTTCTTGAGGCTTTCGAGCACGGTTTTCTTGTCGAGCGGACGCAGCGTGCGCAGGTCGATGACCTCCGCGTCGATACCTTCCGCTTCGAGCTTCGCCGCCGCCTCTAGGGCGACGCCGACACCGATCGAGTAGCTGACGATCGTGACGTCCTTGCCGGAACGCGCGATCCGCGCCTTGCCGATCGGCAGGACATAATCGTCGATCTTCGGCACGTCGAAGCTCTGGCCGTAGAGCAGCTCGTTCTCAAGGAAGACCACCGGATCGGGGCTACGGATCGCTGCTTTCAGCAGACCCTTCGCGTCGGCCGCCGAATAGGGCGAGATCACGATCAGGCCGGGGACCGACGCATACCAGGGCGCGAAATTCTGGCTGTGCTGGGCGGCCACGCGGGCGGCCGCGCCATTGGGGCCGCGGAACACCACCGGGCAGCGCATCTGTCCGCCGGACATATAGTTGGTCTTGGCGGCCGAATTGATGATGTGGTCGATCGCCTGCATCGCGAAGTTGAAGGTCATGAACTCCACGATCGGCTTCAGCCCGCCCATCGCCGCGCCCGTACCGATGCCGGCAAAGCCATATTCGGTGATCGGCGTGTCGATGACGCGCTTGTCTCCGAACTCATCGAGCAGTCCCTGGGTCACCTTATAGGCGCCCTGATATTGCGCGACTTCCTCGCCCATCACGAAGACGTCGCCGTCGGCGCGCATTTCCTCGGCCATGGCGTCGCGGAGCGCCTCGCGGACGGTGGTCTTCACCATCTCGGTGCCCTCGGGAACTTCGGGGTCGGCGACCGTCGGGGCGGCTGCGGTCACGAGCTGGGCCGTACCGGTTTCGGTCTTCGGCTTCTCGGCCTTGGACTCGGCGGGAGCAGCGTCGGTGGCTTTGGGCGCGGGGGTCTCGGCGGGCTTGGCCGGCGGTGCAGCCTCCTCGTCCTCGCCGGCGATCCGCGCGATCACGGTGCCGACCTTGACGCCTTCGGTCCCCGCAGGAACGACGATCTCGGCAACGGTGCCTTCGTCGACCGCCTCGAATTCCATCGTCGCCTTGTCGGTCTCGATCTCGGCCAGAATGTCGCCCGATTTCACGACATCGCCTTCCTTCACCATCCATTTGGCGAGGGTGCCTTCCTCCATCGTCGGGGAAAGCGCAGGCATCTTAAGGTCGACAGCCATCAATATTGTCCCACCAGCACGTCGGTATGGAGCTCGTCGAGCTCGGGTTCGGGCGACTGTTCGGCGAAATCCGCCGCCTCGGTCACGATAGCCCTTATGTCCTTCTCGAGCTTGCGCAGATCGTCTTCACCAACGCCGAGCGCTTCCAGCTCCTTTTTGAGATGGTCGATCGGATCGGACTTGTCGCGCACCGACTGGACTTCCTCGCGCGAGCGATATTTCGCGGGGTCCGACATGGAATGGCCGCGATAGCGATAGGTCTTGAGTTCGAGCAGGATCGGGCCCTTGCCGTCGCGGACCCACTTCACGGCTTCCTCTGCCGCACCGCGCACGGCAAGCACGTCCATGCCGTCGACCTGAATGCCCGGGATGCGGAAGCTCTCGCCGCGGCGGTAGAGCTGGTCTTCCGACGAAGCGCGGTTGACGCTCGTACCCATGGCGTACTGGTTGTTCTCGATCACGAAGATGATCGGGAGCTTCCACAGCTCGGCCATGTTGAAGCTTTCGTAGACCTGGCCCTGGTTCGCGGCACCGTCGCCGAAATAGGCCATGGCCACGCCGCCATCGCCCGAATATTTATGCTTGAAGGCAAGACCCGCGCCCAGGCTGACCTGCGCGCCAACGATGCCGTGGCCACCGTAGAAGCGGTGCTCGACCGAGAACATGTGCATCGAGCCGCCCTTGCCGCGGCTGATCCCGGCGGCGCGACCGGTGAGCTCGGCCATGATGACCTTGGGTTCGATGCCATAGGCCAGCATATGGCCATGGTCGCGATAGCCTGTGATCACCGAATCCTTGCCGACTTCGAGCGCGGATTGAAGCCCGACCGCCACGGCCTCCTGGCCGATATAGAGGTGGCAGAAGCCGCCGATCAGCCCGAGGCCGTAGAGTTGGCCAGCCTTTTCCTCGAAGCGGCGGATCAGAAGCATCTGCCGATAAAATTCGAGCATCTCCTCCTTGGTCGCCTCATAGCGCTGCGGCTCGGCCGGACGTTCGCGATTTGGTACGGGCGGCACGGCGGCAGGCGCCTTGGCGGTGGAGGGGGCGGGGGCGCGCGCCGTCGTCTTCTTCGCGGCGGCGCGGGGCTGTGCTGGTTTCGCCAAGCTTGTGGCTCCTTGGTGTCCCGGGGAGGGGTGACTTCGCGCATATAGGCCCGCGCACGCGACGATTTCAACGCAATCGAACGGCAGGCCCGTTAAAATAGTGCCGACTGCCGCAATCAAATTACCCTATCGCGTTCAATGGCTCCGCCTGTCGGCCAGAGTCACTGACAGCCCAAGTCACTGCCGGGCAGCATCAGTTGCGCGGAATGATGATCTCGTCGGGACGGACCTGCCCGGTTGATTTCCGAACGAGCTCCTCGCCGAAATCGGGGTCGACGCGCGATGGGTCGAGCAGCCGGGCGTGATGGCTCAGCTTCGCCCTGACCGCCTCCATCCGGTGGAGTTCCTGAGACTTCCGCGCGAGCTCCGACCTATATCCCCCGAGGGCGAGCAGGCCATTGGGACCGACCAGCGCCGAACCGGCAAAATAGCCGATAATCAGAATCGCCACCGCCGGCAGTGCGGCGCTGCGTGCAGCCTGGATGAGGGGGGCGCGATTCATCCAGAGACAGAATCACCTCTGAGTCCCCGGATCAAGCCTTTTTCGTGTCGTTTCGCCCTGATTTCACAGCGAATTTCGGTGAGTCGAACCTCTCTGTGGTCGGCAGCCGAGCTATCGATATACAAGATGTTGTGGATGGAGGTGCTTTTGGGAGGTCTCGGCTACGATCGGTGGTGGTTGGTTACTGGCGTTGCAATCTCGCGGGCTATCCTGCTGGGTCGATGGAATGGTTTCGGGGACGGGTCTATAGCTCGGGCTATGGCTTCTCATCTCTATGCGATCGGACTGGGATCGAACCGGTGGCATGGACGCTTCGGGCCGCCATCTGCTGTCCTTAGCGGCGCGATCGAGGCACTGGCGGCCGCGGGATTGTCGATCGAGGCCCGCTCGGCGATCTTGGTCACTCCTCCGTTGGGGCCTTCCGCACGACGCTTCGCCAATGCCGCCATTGTCGTGCGCACGCCGCTCGACCCGCCCGCCCTTCTTGATCTCCTGAAAGATCTGGAAGCCCGCTTCGGCCGCCGCCGTGGGCGCCGCTGGGGCAGTCGGGTGCTCGATCTGGACATATTGCTCTGGTCGGGCGGGCGCTGGTGCCGCAACCGCGGGCGGGCGCTGTGCATCCCCCATCGCGAGATCGAGCGGCGCGCCTTCGTGCTCGATCCGCTCGGGCAGATCGCGCCGGGCTGGCGGGTCGGCCAATCGGCGCGCACTGTCCGCCAGGCCCGCCACCGTCTCAAACGCCATGAGGTGGGCTGACGTCCGGGTTGACCCGGAGCCGTGCGGCTCATAGGGAGGCGCCATCGGTGGGTCCGTAGCTCAGTCGGTAGAGCAAGCGACTTTTAATCGAGAGGTCCCGGGTTCGAATCCCGGCGGACCCACCAGATACATCTCCTATTGATATCGAATGCGCGTCGAGACGCCTGCCGCCGCCGTCCCGATAAGCGGTGTCTTCGTGGTTTCCGCAGTCGAATTCGGCCGCTCTTGTCCGTATCGAGGGCTTCAAGCTGATCCCGTCCCGTCTCCCCCGTTCTGGCTTTCTGTGGTTTTCGGCGGCTTAACCCTAGCCCGTTACGCGCATTTAATCGCTCTGCCGCTATCTCGGTCGACGATCGGGTTGAAAGGGATTTCGGATGCGGAAATTGATTATGCTTGCTCGTGATAGCCGTGGCGCCACGGCTATCGAATATGGTCTCATCGCAGCTCTCATCGCGGTCGCGGCGATCACCGCGATGTCGGCACTTGGCAACCAGCTGACGACGACCTTCACCAACGTCAGCAACAACATGAAGGCCTCCTGAGCCTTCTTCATTTCTGAGCTTCCGCTGCCCCGGCCGGTGCGTATCTGCCGGCCGGGGAAAACCGGGGCAGCGGTGCGAACGGGAGTGGAGGGGCCTTGCCCCTCCGCTTTTCGTTCCCTAACTGTTCGCGGGTGACCCAGGATTCCCCCGCTTTGGAGCCGCCCTATCTGCGCGGTCTCAACGAGCCGCAGCGTAAGGCTGTCCTCACTACCGAGGGGCCCGTTCTGGTCCTTGCAGGCGCGGGAACCGGCAAGACCGCTGCGCTGACCGCGCGGCTCGCGCATCTCGTCGCCACGCGGCGCGCTTTCCCCTCCGAAATCCTGGCCGTCACCTTCACCAACAAGGCCGCGCGGGAAATGCGCGAGCGCGTCGGACGCATGCTGGGCGAGGCGGTCGAGGGCATGCCCTGGCTCGGCACCTTTCACGCGGTGGCGGCGAGGATGCTCCGTCGCCATGCCGAACTGGTCGGGCTCACCTCCAGCTTCACCATCCTCGACACCGATGATCAGTTGCGCCTGCTCAAGCAGTTGCTGGTGGCCGCCGATCTCGACGAGAAGCGCTGGCCTGCCCGACAGCTGGCGGGCCTGATCGATCGCTGGAAGAATCGCGGGCTGACGCCGGCTGATATCGACGCCGCCGAGGCGGAGCAGTTCGCCAACGGGCGCGGGGGCGAACTGTACGAGCAGTATCAGGAACGGCTGCGCGCGGTGAACGCCTGCGATTTCGGCGATCTGCTACTGCACATGCTGACCATATTGAAGACGCACCGCGACGTGCTGGCCTTCTACCAGGACCGGTTCCTTTATGTGATGGTCGACGAATATCAGGATACGAACAGCTCCCAATATCTCTGGCTCCGGCTGCTCGCGCAGGAGCGCAAGAACATCTGCTGCGTCGGCGACGACGATCAGTCGATCTATTCCTGGCGCGGCGCCGAGGTCGCGAACATCCTGCGCTTCGAACGTGACTTTCCTGGCGCGGCGGTGATCCGGCTCGAGCAGAATTACCGCTCGACCCCGCACATATTGGCGGCGGCCAGCGGGCTGATCGCCAACAATGGCGGGCGGCTGGGCAAGACGCTGTGGACCGAGGAAGCCGATGGCGAAAAGGTCCGGGTGATCGGTATCTGGGACGGTCCCGAGGAAGCGCGGCGCATTGGCGACGAGATCGAGGCGCACGAGCGGTCCGGCCGGGGGCTGGACGAGGTCGCCATCCTGGTACGCGCCCAGTTCCAGACGCGTGAGTTCGAGGACCGCTTCATCGCGATCGGCTTGCCCTATCGCATCGTCGGCGGCTTCCGCTTCTACGAGCGGGCCGAGATACGCGATGCACTCGCCTATCTGCGCGTGATCAGCCAGCCTGCCGACGACCTCGCTTTTGAACGGATCGTCAACACGCCCAAGCGCGGGCTCGGCGACAAGGCGGTCGCCAAGGTCCACCAGCTGGCGCGGATCGAGGGCATCCCGATGACGCTCGCAGCGGCGCGCATTCTGGGCACGGACGAGCTTACCCCGCAGGCGCGGCGCGCGCTCGGCAACCTCGTCGGCGATATCGCCCGCTGGCGCGACCTGCTGTCCCAGCTGCCGCATGCCGAGCTCACCCGGCAGGTGCTGGAGGAATCCGGCTATGTCGCGATGCTGCAGAACGAGAAGTCGACCGAGGCCGAGGGACGGCTCGAAAATCTCAACGAACTGACGCGGGCGATGGAGGATTACGGCACGCTCGGTGACTTCCTCGAGCATGTCAGCCTGGTCATGGACAATGACGCCGACGCCGACAGCGCGAAGGTGACGATCATGACGATTCACGCCGCCAAGGGGCTGGAGTTCGACACCGTCTTCCTGCCCGGTTGGGAGGAGGGCGTCTTTCCGTCGCAACGGTCGCTCGACGAAGGCGGGCTCGCGAGCCTCGAGGAGGAGCGGCGGCTCGGCTATGTCGCGATCACCCGGGCGCGGCGGCGCTGCACGATCCTTCACGCGGCCAACCGGCGGATCTATGGGCAATGGACCTCGTCGATCCCGTCGCGCTTCATCGCCGAACTGCCGGCGGCGCATCTCGACTCCGAAACGACCATGTCGGGCGGGGAATCGCTGTGGCGGGCGCAATGGTCCGAACATGCCGATCCCCTCGCGCATGTCGGGCGCAGCCAAGGCAGGGGGCCGGGATGGCAGCGCGCAACGGCGGCTGGGGGACTTGGTGCTCCGCAGCCCGGTGCCCGTGTGGTCGAGTCCCGCGCCTCGGCGGTCAGCTTTGCGCAGCCGGCGCGCAAAGACATCGCGCTCGGCCAGCGCGTGTTCCACACCAAATTCGGTTATGGGGCAGTGGTCGAGATCGAAGGCAATAAGCTCGAGATCGACTTCGAACATTCGGGTCGAAAGCGGGTGCTCGACAGCTTCGTGTCACCGGCCGAGAATTAATTTCTAGCGTATCAGTAGAAATTGCGTGCGCCGCCGCCCGAGCCTGTTGCGGTCGATCCTTCCCAGCGCCTAGAGAGAGCCATGGCCACGCGCGAGTCCCCCTTCTCCATTCCGGCCTATCGCCATTACTGGCTGGCCCGCTTCACCTCGACGATCGCGCTCAACGGCATGGTCGTGATCATCGGCTGGCAGGTCTATGACGTCGCCCGCCGGACTATGGCCCCCCGTGAGGCCGCGCTCCAGCTCGGTCTGATCGGGGTCGCGCAGTTTCTACCGCTGATGTTGCTGACGCTCGTCACCGGACTCGCTGCAGACCGGTTCGACCGCCGCTGGATCGCGCGCGCGACGACCGCGCTCGAACTGTCTTGCGCACTGGCACTCGGCTATCTGACTTGGACCGAGCGGATCAGCCTGCCCGCGCTGTTCACGATCGCGGCGCTGTTGGGCGTCGCGCGGGCCTTTGCCGCGCCCGCGCTGCAGGCGCTGTCGCCCAATCTGGTGCCGCGGCCGCTGCTTCCGCAGGCGATCGCGATGAGCTCATTCGCGTGGCAGGTCGGCGCCATCGCCGGGCCGCCCGTCGGCGGCTATCTTTACGCGATCGATCCGCCGCTCGCTTATGCGGTGGCGGCGGGCCTGCTCGGCTTTGCCACCCTGATGCTGTTCCTGATCGGCCCCGTGCCGCGCACGGTGCTTGCCCGGGGAGGCAAGCCCTGGGAGCAGATGCTCGAGGGCTTTTCCTATCTGCGGCGCAACCGGCTGGTGCTGGGCGCGATCTCGCTCGATCTGTTCGCGGTACTGCTCGGCGGTGCCACGGCCATGTTGCCCATCTATGCGCGCGACATATTGCATATCGGATCGTCGGGGCTCGGTCATCTGCGTGCAGCCCCCGCAGTGGGGGCTGCGCTCACCGCCTTCTGGCTCGGACGCTTCCCCCTGCGAAGCAATGTCGGGCTCAAGCTGCTGATCGCGGTCGCCATTTTCGGTGTCGGAACCATTGCCTTCGGCTTGTCATACCGGGCACCGGACCCGATGGTCTTCGCGCTGGCATGCTTGGCGCTACTGGGCGCGGCCGACATGGTGTCGGTCTATGTGCGTCAGTCGCTGATCCAGCTTTACACGCCCGATGCGATGCGGGGCCGGGTGGGGGCGGTGTCGACCCTGTTCATTTCGGGTTCGAACGAACTGGGCGAGGCGGAATCGGGGTTTTTGGCCGCGCTGGTCGGTCCCGTCGCGGCGGTCGTCGCGGGCGGGGTTGGTACCATCATGGTGGCGGCCTTGTGGGCGCGCCTCTTTCCCGAGATATTGCGGGCAAGGACCCTCGATGCGCCCGCATCGTTAGATGATGTTCCAGGCCAGGAGAAGGCAGCATGACCAGATTTGCATCGATCTTGGAAACGATCGGCGGCACCCCGCACGTCCGCGTCAACCGGCTGTTCGGCGACGCCGAGGTGTGGATCAAGTCCGAACGGAGCAACCCCGGCGGTTCGATCAAGGACCGCATCGCGCTGGCGATGATCGAGGATGCCGAGCGCAGCGGCAAGCTCAAGCCCGGCGGCACGATCATCGAGCCGACCAGCGGCAACACCGGCATCGGCCTCGCGCTCGTCGCGGCGGTGAAGGGCTATAAGCTCGTTCTCGTCATGCCGGAGAGCATGTCGCTCGAACGGCGTAGGCTGATGCTGGCCTATGGCGCCAGCTTCGACCTGACACCGCGCGAAAAGGGCATGAAGGGCGCGATCGAGCGCGCATTGGAACTCCAGTCCCAGACGCCCGGCGCCTGGATCCCGCAGCAGTTCGAGAACCCGGCCAACATCGAGGTGCATGTCCGCACGACCGCTGAAGAAATCTACGCCGATTTCAAGGATGAGCCGATCGACATCATGATCACCGGCGTCGGCACGGGCGGGCACATCACCGGTGCGGCGCAGGTGCTCAAGGCGCGGTGGCCCGACCTCAAGGTGTTCGCGGTCGAGCCGACTCTGTCGCCGGTCATCTCGGGTGGCCAGCCGGGGCCGCACCCGATCCAGGGCATCGGCGCGGGCTTCGTGCCGGCCAATCTCCACACCCAATTGCTCGACGGCGTGGTGCAGGTCGATCCCGCCGACGCGAAGGACTATGCCCGCCGCTCGGCGCGCGAGGAAGGCATGCTCGTCGGCATCAGCTCGGGCGCGACCCTCGCCGCGATCGCGCAGAAGCTGAAGGAATTTCCGGGCAAGCGCGTGCTCGGTTTCAATTATGACACCGGCGAACGTTATCTGTCGGTGCCGACTTCCTGCCCGAATGATGATCCCGATGCCTTCCGCCCGATCGTGGCGGGCGGCATCGCCGGCGTGACAATATAGTCGGATTGTCTGGATGTTCGGGCGAGGCCCGACGCCCTAGACAGCGGTCCTATGGATCGCACCGGCCATCATCTTCCCGCTTCGCATCTGCTGCTCGCGCTGGCGATCGTCGCCGTCTGGGGCACCAATTTCGTCGTGATCCGGCTGGCGCTCGACGAACTCCCACCTCTGCTCTTCGCCACGCTGCGTTTCACCTTCGCCTTCCTGCCGGCGGCGCTGTTCATTCGCAGGCCGGCGGTTCGCTGGCGATCGCTGGCTGCCTATGGCGTGCTGATCGGTTTCGGCCAGTTCGGTATGCTCTACATCGCCATGCAGGGGATGATTTCCCCCGGACTGGCGTCCCTCGTCGTGCAGAGCCAGGTCTTCTTCACCATCGGGCTGGCGATGCTCGTCAACCGCGAGCGTATGCGCGCCTATCAGGGCTTCGCGCTTTTGATCGCGACCAGCGGCATCGCGCTGATCATTCTCCACGGCGATGCCAGCGCGACTCCACTCGGCCTCCTCCTGACGCTGATCGCCTCGCTCAGTTGGGGGTGCGGCAACCATATCGCCAAGGCGAGCGGGACGAGCGACATGCTGGGCTTCGTCGTCTGGGCGAGCCTCTTCTCGATCCCGCCGCTGTTCGCGGCGTCGCTGGTGATGGAGGGCTGGCCCGCCATGACGCAGGCGGTCGCCCAGGCCGGCAGCGGCGCCTGGGCGGCGGTCCTGTGGCAGTCGGTCGGCAACACGCTGTTCGGCTATGCCGCCTGGGGCTGGCTGCTGTCCCGCCATCCAGCGGCCAGCATCTCGCCCAGTGCGCTGCTCGTCCCGATCTTCGGCATGGGCACCTCGGCGCTGGTGCTGGGAGAGGCGCTGCCCGGCTGGAAGATCGGATCCGGCGCGCTGGTGATCGGCGGACTCGCGATCAACACGCTCTGGCCGATGATCCGGCGGCCGAAGCTCGCCGCCTAAAGCGGCCAGCGCGGCACTTCGCCCGACCGGGGATAGCGCAACGCCTGCACCACCAGCGCAAAGGCCGGCGATTGCTGGCGTCGACTCGGATAATAGAGATGATAGCCGGTGAACGGCGGGTTCCACGCGTCGAGCGCCGTCTCCAGCCGTCCCTCGGCAATATGCGCCTCGACCAGGTCGAGCGGCACGAACGCCAGCCCGAAGCCGTCGAGCGCAGCATCGATCGCCAGCGACAGCTTGTTGAAGACCAGCCGGCCCTCGACCCGCATGTTGATCGCCCGTCCGTCGCGCTCCATTTCCCAGGCATAGAGATTGCCGAGCGTCGGCAGACGCAGATTGATGCACTGGTGCCGGATAAGCTCCTGCGGCGTCTCTGGAACGCCTTGCTTAGCGAAGTAGTCGGGCGCGCCGATCACCACGAAGCGCGAGTCCGGCCCGATCCTGACAGAGACCATGTCCTGCGCGACCTGATCGCCGAAACGCACGCCGGCATCATAGCGGTGGGCGACGATGTCCTTCAGCGTGTCGTTGACGTCGATCTCGACATGAATGTCCGGATAGGCCTTGAGCAGCGGCGACAGCGCCGGCCACAAAATCGTCTCGGCGGGCAATTCGCTCGCGGTGATGCGCACCGTGCCGGCGGGCTTTTCGCGCCATTCGCTGAGCGCGTTGAGGCCCGCGTCGATGTCGGCCATGGCCGGGTCGATCACCCCCAGCAGCTTCTCGCCCGCCTCGGTCAGTGCGACGCTGCGCGTGCTGCGGGTCAGCAGCCGCACCCCGAGGCGGCTTTCGAGCCGGCGGACGAGATGGCTCAGCGCAGATTGCGACGTGCCGAGCACCGCTGCGGCGCGGGTGAAGCTCCGCTCGCGCGCGACATGTTGGAAAGCGAAGAGATCGCTCAGGTCCTCGCGCTGCATTCATGAATCCTGGATATGGCTCTATGCGGACTTTGCCTTCTAATCGAATAGATCGCACCGCACTATATAGCAGGTCCGACGGGCGTTCGCCCGACGGCCCCCTTTTCTCGATTCAGGAAGACGACATGCAGACCCATGGTTATGCGGCGCGCTCCGCCGACACGCCCCTGGCGCCCTTTACCTTCGACCGCCGCGAACCCGGTCCGACCGACGTGGCGATCGACATCCTCTTCTGCGGCGTTTGCCATTCGGACCTGCACACCGCGCGCGGCGAATGGGGCGGCACGCTTTACCCGTGCGTTCCGGGCCATGAAATCGTCGGCCGCGTGACGGCGGTGGGATCGGAGGTCAGCCGCTTTGCGGTCGGCCAGACCGTCGGCGTCGGCTGCATGGTGGACAGCTGCGGCGAATGCCCGTCCTGCCATGATGGCGAGGAGCAATATTGCACCGGGGGAGGCTTCACCGGCACCTATAACGGCAAGGACAAGCATCTCGGCGGGCACACCTTTGGCGGATACTCGGCGCATATCGTCGTCGATCAGGGCTTCGTCCTGCGCGTCGACCATGACGAGAAGGACCTTGCCGCGGTCGCGCCGCTGCTCTGCGCCGGCATCACCACTTATTCGCCGCTGCGCCACTGGAAGGTGGGGCCGGGGCAGAAGGTCGGCGTGGTCGGGCTTGGCGGCCTCGGCCATATGGGCGTCAAGATCGCGGCGGCGATGGGGGCCGAGGTGACCGTCTTCACCACCTCGCCCGACAAGCGCGACGCGGCCTTGGCGCTGGGCGCGAAAAACGTCGTCGTCTCGCGCGATGCAGAGGCGATGGCGGCGCAGGCGGGCCGCTTCGACTTCATCCTCAACACGGTCGCGGCCTCGCACAGCCTCGATCCCTTCCTCAACGCGCTCAAGCGCGACGGGACGATGGTGTTGGTGGGTGTACCCGAGGAAGCGCATCCCTCGCCGTCGGTCGGCGGCCTGATCTTCCGCCGCCGCGCGCTTGCGGGCTCGCTGATCGGCGGCATTGCCGAGACGCAGGAGATGCTCGATTTTTGCCGCGAGCACGGGATCACCGCCGACATCGAGACGATCCCGATGCAGGCGATCGACCAGGCCTATGACCGCATGGTGCGCAGCGATGTCAAATATCGCTTCGTGATCGACATGCAGTCGCTGCGCGAAGAGGTCGCCGCCTGACATCGAAACGAAAGAGGGGGCGGGCGACCGCCTCCCTTTTGCTACATCGTGGCGAGCATCCAGGCCGCCATCCCGATCATCATCAGATTTTCGACGAGCGAGACGAAGCCCAGCGGCACATTGCTCGATCCGCCGACGCAGGCGCATTTGAGCGAGCGTTTCTCGACATAGACCGCCTTGAACACCGAGACCGCCCCGATCGACCCGATGAAGAGCGCGAGCGGCGCAGAAAACCAGGTCAGCCTGCCCGACAGCATCAGCACGCCCGCCAGACCTTCGGCGAAGGGATAGAGGCTGGCATAGGGCACCCAGCGCCGGGCGAGCAGGTCGTAGTTCAGGAACATCGTCGAGAAGCGGCCGACATCCTGTAGTTTGAGCAGGGCGAGGACGCACATGCTGAGCGCGATGAACCAGCCGGCTACAGCGGTGTGGAGGATGGTGCCATAGACCGCGACCCCCATTGCCAGAGCCATAGCAGCGGTCATCCCGAACAGGGCTGCGACAGGGCGATAGCTGGTGGCATCGGGGTCCGGGACATGGAGTCCGAGATGCCGGCGCAGATCGTCATATCCGCCGATCCTCTGTCGGTTGATGAAGATCTGGGGTGTCGTCTTCACGCCTTGTTCGGCCTTGAAGGCGTCGGTTTCCTCGCGGCTGCGCAGCCAGTGGTCCTCGACCGCGAAGCCCCGGCTCTTCAACAGGTGGAGTGCCTTCAGCCCATAGGGGCAGATATGGTCGGGCATGACCATGCGGTGGATGGTTGCTGTCTTCGTCATGGGATCCTCTTGTCTGTGCAACGCCTGTCACCCATCTGGGGTCCGTACCATGCTACGGTTGCAAGGGGTCATCAATGCTGACCATTTCCGGATTGGCGCGCGCCGGGGGCGTGGGTGTGGAGACGATCCGCTATTATCAGAGGCGCGGCCTGCTGCCCGAACCGCCCCGTCCCGCTGGCGGAGGCATCGAAGGCGGCATCCGCAGATATGGTCCGGACGATGTCCGCAGGCTGCGTTTCATCCGCTCGGCGCAGGCTGCCGGCTTCACTTTGTCACAGATTGCCGAGTTACTGACCCTCGATGCGGAAGGGGATAGGGACCGCGCGCGGGCGATGGCCCAGGAACGCGCCGCCGCGATCGATGGCGAGATCGCGCGGCTGGAGAAAGCACGGTTGGGCTTGCGCCGGCTGGCCGGCGAATGCGCGGCCGGAGAGGCGGGGCCTTGCCCGATCCTGGCGGCGTTTGGGGATTGATGGGGCGCCTCGTTACAGGCGGTTTCAAAAGATTTCGGATCTGACGACGAGGCGCAAGGCCGGTGTGTCAACAAGCGGCATCCTTATGGAGCAAAGCGCGATGCCGACCCTCGAACTGATCGCCGCCCGGAGCATTCTCGGGCTTCTCGCGCTGGCGGATGCGCTGATGCTGGCCTTTGCGGTCGTGCCCGGCGCCTGATCCTTCGGACCGGCTTGACTCGCGGTCGGGAGAAGGAAGATAAGAACATAACAAGAACAAATATCATGAACGAGTCGTCCCCCTTCCTGGCCGACCTTCGGGCGCGCATCGCCGCGATCGAGGGCCCGAAGCCTGTCGAAAGCGTGCTCTTCCCCCTGGGCAGCGCCGCGCTCGACGCGCAACTGGGCGGGGGGCTGCCGAAGGGCCGGTTGCACGAACTCTTCGCGGCCGAACCGGATGATCGCGCGGCGCTGGCGGGTGCGGGGCTTATGCTCGCGATGCAGGCGGGGACGGGGCCGCTGCTCTGGCTGCGGCAGGATGGAGCGGTGCGGGCGGGGGGATGTCTTTATGGACCCGGCCTTGCGGAATTGGGTTTCGATCCAGCCCGCCTGATCGAGATCGTAGCCCCCGACGAGGCGGCCCTGCTGCGCGCGGCGGGCGATGCGGTCCGCTGTGCGTCGCTGTCGGTCCTGCTGATCGAGCCGTGGAAGGCTGCGCGGGGATTCGACTTGACCGCCACCCGGCGGCTGGCGGTCGCGGCGGAGAAGTCGGGGGTCACCGTGCTGCTGCTGCGGGCGGAAGGGGAGCCGGTGCCAAGCGCGGCCTATAGCCGCTGGCGGGTCCGCTCCTCGGCCTCGGCGCCGTTGGAGGCGGGGGCGCCCGGGCATCCCGCCATCGAAATCGAATTGTTGCGCCATCGCGGAGGGCTGGAAGGCATGCGCATGTTGCTGGAGTGGAATCGTGACGAACACCATTTCCGCGAAGCGCCGCTATCTGGCGCTGGTCTTCCCGCTGCTGCCGAGCGAGCGGGTCGCGCGGGCGATCCGGACCGGACAGGCGCAGCCCGGCTTTCCGCCTGACGCGCCCTTCGTCCTCGTCGAAAAGCAGAAGGGCGCGATCCGGCTCGTCGCGTCGAGCCGGGCTGCGCTCGACCTGGGGCTGGTGCCCGGCCTGTCGCTCGCCGATGCGCGCGCACGCCATCCCGATCTGGGCGTCGTCGATGCCGACCCGGCCGAGGATGCGCGTCTGATCGAGGCGATCGCCGATGGCTGCGATCGCTATACGCCGATGGTGGCGATCGACCCGCCCGACGGCATCCTGCTCGACATCAGCGGCTGCGCGCATCTGTTCGGCGGCGAGGAGGCTTTGCTGGCCGATCTGCGCGCGCGGCTGGAGCGGCTGGGGCTGACGACGCGCAGCGCGCTGGCAGACACGCCCGACGCCGCCCATGCGCTGGCCCGCCATGCGCGGTCAGCCGAAACCCAGCTCGACGGCCTTCCGGTCGAAGCGCTCGAACTGGGCGGCGAAGAGTCGGTCGCCTTGCGCCGCGCCGGGCTCAAGCGGATCGGCGACCTGCGCGCGCGGCCCTCGCAACTGTTGTCCGCACGCTTCGGCGAGGCCGCCGCCGACCGGCTGGCCCGCGTCGCCGGCGGCCGCGACTTGCGCATCACCCCGCGCCGCGCCGAACCCGCCCTGCTGCTCGAACGCCGCTTCGCCGAGCCGATCGGCCGTACCGAGGCGGCGCTCGCCGCGATCGGCGAGCTCATGGCGGGTGCCGCGCGGCGGATGGAGGAGGCGCATCGCGGCGGGCGCCGCTTCGAGGCGCAGCTCTATCGCACCGATGGCCTCGTCCGGCGGCTGCGCGTGGAAACCAGTCTGCCCGTGCGCGATCCGGCGACGATCATGCGGCTGTTCGACGAGCGCCTCGCCGCGCTGGCCGATCCGGTCGATCCGGGCTTCGGTTTCGATCTGGTGCGCCTGGCCGTACCCCTGTTCGAGGCGATGGCGCCGATCCAGCTGCCGCTCGAGGGTGGTGCGCTGGCCGAGGGCGAGCTGGCGCAGCTGCTCGACCGCC
>Ga0233425_10001449_pt1 | contig 53250 bp, 53 predicted proteins | sample Watercolumn_Towu_2_FD_181712 | JGI IMG/M metagenome (GOLD analysis project Ga0233425, IMG submission 181712) | Freshwater microbial communities from Lake Towuti, South Sulawesi, Indonesia - Watercolumn_Towuti2014_140_MG | ecosystem: Environmental > Aquatic > Freshwater > Lake | place... | reverse complement strand
CAATGAAGAAGATTATGAACCTTTGAAAGAATGGCTTGAGGATGATATGAATAATAGATTAATCTTATTTCACTCAGAAGCTTATCCTTATGGATACAAACTTTATAGAGAATTTTCTAAGCAAGTTTCATTTGATGATATGATGCCTCAGTTTGGGTAACCGAAAGATTTTCGGATTTTTTTGATGCGCCCTATTTTGCTTTAGCTTTAAAGTTGGAATGCCCTATTTGGTCCAATGATAAAAAATTAAAACAACAAAAAAGGATAGAAATATTCTCTACTGAAGAAATGTTCCAAAGCTTCAAGAAATTATAATATCTATAATATAATTGAATATTTTTTATAAATTATAATTTAAAAATTAGAAGCATGAATAAAAAAATCTTCTTAGTTTTAATCTTTGCATTAATCACGAGAATAATCTATTTTGTTTATGATCCAAGTATTTGGTGGGATGCAGCAGTTTACTTATCTATGGGAAAATTCATATTCAGCTCAGGCGCATTAGGCTTTTGGGAACCAATAAGACCTTTGTTCTGGCCATTTGTTCTGGGATATGGTTGGTGGATAGGCATTAATCCAATAATCTGGGGTCACATATTTAGCACTCTATTCTCTTTAGGAATAATTTACTTAGTTTACTTGATCGGAAAAAAGATCTACAATGAAGAGGTTGGTTTACTATCCTCTATATTAATTAGTTTCACTTGGATTTTCTTTTTCTTTAATGCACGATTATACACTGAAATCCCCGCAGTTTTCTTTATGTTGTTAGGTTTCTATTGCTATCTCAATGAAAGAAATATTCTAACTGGGCTATTTCTAGGACTTGCAGTAATGAGCAAGTTCCCTGCAGGATTATTATTTCTCTTGCTTTTCTTATTCTCAATAAAGAACATAAAGAAACTCTTAGACTTATCCTTCGGTTTTTCTATCTTCATAGTTCCCTATTTGGCATTCAATTATTTTTATTATGGTAATCCCTTTTCAATAATTTTATTCGCACAAGAATTCCTCCAGCATGCAGGTATTTGGATTTTCAAAGAACCTTGGTGGTATTACCTCTGGGAAATTCTGAAACAAAATGTATTATACTTGTTTGCAATGTTTGGAATTTATTTTGCAATCAGAAAAAAAGAATATTTGCTAACGACAATAGTAATATCTTTCTTATTTTATTTCTCCTTCATGGCTCACAAAGAAATTCGATTTGCAATTTTGTTCTTGCCATTCTTAGCAATCCTTGCAGCTTTGGGTTTCTTAAGAACTTTAAAAATTAAAAATTCGTTTATGATCATAACAATCTTGATCTTTATTGTTAGCTGGAATGTTCCTCAAATTACAGAACATAATTATTTCCATTTTTTTGAGGATCAAGAACTTCAAGGTGAATTGTTAATTGTGCATCCTTTAGTAGGATATAACGCAGAGAAAGCCACTTTGATGTATTATCCTTGGTTTAATTCAACACAAGCAGAATATTGGCTAGATTATATTCAGAAAAATCCTGTGGAATTTGTTGCTTTAGACAATTGTGAAGGTGGTTTCTTGTGCAATCCTTCAGATAATGAATGTGAAAACAAAAAAGCAGAGATATATTCTTTTCTCGAAGCTAACTTTGAAAAAGTCTTAGATGAAAAACAAGGAATTTGTGAATATAAAATTTACAAAAATATTATGTTGTATCAATAAGCTCTTGAAGTTCAGCATAGCTAGTATACCCTTCTTTAATTTTCTCATTAATTACTAAAGTTGGAGAGGTTGTAACATTATAGTAGATCATTAATGATTCTATTGCAGGATCTCCTTCAAAATCTTTGTTGATGGAAAAAATATCTATGGTATTATTGCTTTTTTGCACTAAACTATCCAGGACATAACCTTGCATCTCTGAGGAAGAATCTTCTGGGCTGTAAAAATAAAGTATTACATCATTCTGAAGATTACAATTGTCTTTTAATTGATTATATAGAATATACCCTTTGATTTCTAATAAAAAGTATCTGTGTGCAAGATATTCAAACTCTTGATCTTTGAAAAGACTTTTCTTCTCGTAGGAATTCAAATACATCCCCAATTCAGCAAGTTCGGTAGAAATAGAATTCAATCTCTTCTCTGCAAGTTCACAATCATTCATCTCAAAAGTATCCCAGAATGTTTGCTCGACAAGATAACTCTCTGTGCTAAGCTCATTTGTTCTAAGCTCATCATAAACTTCATCTGATCTTAAATTATCCAAATATAATCCAAATAATAACCCTGCTCCAAATATTGCAATTGAAATTAATATACTTCGCCAGAATATTGTTTGTGTGCTTACCATTTTTTTCTTGTCTTGAATATTTCTTTGTAGACTGCATGTATCCATTGTGCAGATCTGAAAACCGGATAAACAGTGAAGTAAATAAAGATTGCGAAAGGGTACTTCCACGATTCTCTCATTTGTTTATAGGCATAAATATAAAGCAAGAATCCAACAATTAATGAGACAATTATTGGAAAGTATAATGTATAATTCAAATTCAAGATGGAATTATATATCGGTGGCCATTCCCATCCTTTGAAATAATCTAATCCAATTTCAAATATTTTTGAGAACCATAAAATAATTTTATCGGAAAAATTATAAACCATAAGACTGAATGTCACTAATACGATAATTATAGAGAGTATATTCAAAGGCAGTTGAAACCATCCCAAACTTCCATAACTTTTATTGAATGCCATATCCTTGTATTTGATTGTGTTATGTATGAACCCTCTAAACCATCTTAACCTTTGTTGCCAGAACCATTTGAAAGAATCCGGAACATAAGTATAAGTAAAACTCTCGGTTGCAAGTATAACCCTCTGTCCATGATATCTAATTCGCATCGCAATTTCAAAATCTTCTGTTAGGTTATCTTCATCAAACCCACCATGCTTGTCAAAGAAAGATTTTTTATAAACACTTAATGCTCCATGGCTTGTCTGCAAAGTATCAATTCTCGACATAAGTAATCTGATGAATGATGAAAAAATATATTCTATATGCTGAATCTTTTCATAAATGTTCTTTGGTTGGCTTACTTTTATTATACTAATTACTGCACCAACATCTTTGTCAAATAGATACATCATTTCTTTCAAAGAATCTTTCATAACAATTGTATCTGCATCAATACAAGCAACATATTCACTGGTTGCAAACTTCAGCCCTTCATTGAATGCATGTGCTTTTAGATGTCCTGGGGCTCTCTCCTTCAGAACTAATTGTATATTCAGCTCTTTATGCGAATTAATAAATTTCTTTATTAGCTCTTCTGTATTGTCTGTAGAACCATGATTGACAACGATAATCTGAATCTTGTTTTTAGGATAATCTAATTGTGAGATAGAAAACAAAGTCTTCCAAACTCCATTTCCCGTATTCCAGCAGGGGATAATAATACTGACTGAAGGATACACATAATTCTTCTTCTCGGAATCTTTAAGCATTGAAACCTGCAACCAGAATATTCCTATGAAAAGACTAATGAAGGTTATTGACCAAATAATAATATCAAGCATTCCTATTTACCCTCCAGATTTGGATGCCATCTTTATTGTACATAGTATAATAATCATTTGTATACTGCAAAACAAACAATAATCCTTCAGTATCATAGTCCCAGTTTTCTTCTTTCATTTCTTCATCAATCCATATATATCCTACATCGTACTTCTCAAGAATTTCTGTGGTATTTGCCAAATCTCGCGAGGCATAAAGTTTTTGTAAATCATTATACCTTTCTTCAGCATTTGGTGCAAAGAAATAATCTTCATCAATCACACTTTTATGTCCTGCATAATTTATCCATACTCCATTCTCTGCATCTGAAAGCACCACATTTGGTTCAAGAGTTGAAAGATAATTCATTGCTTCAATTGTTTCTTTGCTTGGCTCTGAGTTTATCAAATGAGTGACTTGTGATATTGATGAGAATATTAATCCTAAGAAAATTATCATTGTAATAAAAGACTTGTATTGATAATTTTCCCAACGCAACTCAAATATTTTAATCAATCCAAATGCTGCGAGTACAGAAATGAACAAGCTCAAAAAGATTAATGATTCTGCCAAGAAAAAAGAAATTATTAAAAAAGAAACTATTGATATGAAAAAGAATGGTGATGAATACTTCTTTTCCCATGAACCTACTGCCCCAACCAATGCAAGTAGCACAATGAACACTCCTAACCCAAAAGGGCTTCCAAGATCAAACATTATTTTGCTTAGAAATTGAAATGAACCTTCTATTCCTGGAGAATAATTTGTTGGAAATCCCATAAATGCAATAAGGACACTAGCATAGACGAATATTGCAATGAACGATAGAAGAAATAAATTAAAAAAGAATATCTTCCTGTCTTTTTTTATCAAGAATGTAAATAAGAATAATAAAACAAAGAAGCAAACTGCTACTGCTATATTCGAGAATGGAAGCAACACTACAATTGGGACAATAAAATATTTTAGATTCTTATTTGTATAAAAATAAAAGCCTAGTATTGATAAAAAAGTTGCAAGTGTCAAGGAATTATAGAAGCTGAATGTATAAATAAACGCCGGCGACAAAGAAGTGATAAACAATGCTAAATTCTGTAATCGTTGATCTGCAAAAAAGTGTGAGAATATTTTTCCCAAGAGAAAGAATGAAATAACTCCTAATATAAACGGCAATAAATTTAAGAAAATATTTGGTGCTGGTACTAATATCAGAGCATTGAGGATTGAATCGGATAAAATTCTACCCCCATAACTTAATGGATCATAAAATGAAAAGTCTGAAGCAATCATTGAATAATAAAAAGGTTCTGTGCCAATCCATGGCCCTCTTAATATGGGGACAATTAACAAGAACAAGCACATAGCTGCAAATACAAGGTACTTAGCATACCACTTTGTAAATAGTTGCAAATTCATTTTCAAATACTTCCTCGAAACAGTTTTCATCGATAGTGTAAGCTAATGTTTCAATATTATAAAGCTCTTTTGATTTTTGTGAGAAGTAGATATAATCTGTATCAAACTTCTCTAAGCTCTTTTTCGCTTTGACTAATGATTCTGTAGTGAATATTGTGTTGACATCAATTATTCTGTCCTCAGCATTGATAAATTGCGTATCAATAATGTTTGTTCTGTCAGAAATTGAGATAATCAAATTTCCTTCATACACATTCCCCGCAATAACATTATTTCGGGAAGTATTGAACTTAATCCATTGCAATGCTTCTATTTCTTTTCCTTGAATCCCATCATTTATCACTTCTGAAGATGCATATATTGAAGGCACAATCAAACTCAAAATTGAAATGAATACCAAAGAAACTATAAATAATTTCTCATATGCGAACAACTTTGTAATCTGCAAATACTTTCTGAATCTGAAGAAAGTAATGCTAGAAGTTATGCACAAAACAATTGATAAAAAAATCATTCCTTCTTTAAATGGGATTAATCTTAATAATAATAATGTAAACGAAGCTAATAATATCGAGTTAAGCAAATTTATGGTAGTATTCCTTTCTTTATACAATATTATCCCAATTATCCCTAGTATTAATGGTATGAACCCAACCAATGTAATCGTCTCAAAAAGATTAAAATTTTGAAATATATTCCCATAAACTTCTAAAGGAATATTTTCCCACACAGTTGATAGCCCATTTTGTAAGTAAATGTTTTTGTAAAGTATCAAGTCAGTTAATAAAAAGAATACAATAGTTAATCCTATGGCTTCCATCTCTTCAGGTTTCATTGATAATGACTCCGATAACATCAACAAACCAAATATAAAAAATGTAAATATCAAAAGAAAGTTTAATGGATCTAACAAAACTAATATTATTGCAGTATAAAGAAATACAGACTGCTTTGAACGAATCTTGAGAAAGAAATATATTACAAGAAAAAACAATGGGACATAAGCACTCAAAACTGAAATTTGATTCAATGTTGCAGATAGGAATGTTGGAATAAACGCACTCAATGTAGCTGCAAATAATGATGCCTTATCATCTTGGATTATCTCTTTGGAAATTAAAAATACAATGAATACTAACAGACTGTTTAGCAATGCGGGAATTACCTTGTAGATGACCTCAGGAAATAGCAAATTGAAGATGGCTAAAAAATAATGATAAACATGTGTATCAAGTATGTAATTGCCCCCATAACTTTGCGAATCATAAATCAAAGGCACAAAATTTTCAGTGATGTATTTAGAATGCCTCAAATTAAAATAAGCATCATCACTGCTGTAAAAAGGCACTTGCAATGCAAAATATAATTGGAAGATAAATGATGCAAGAAATATTAACAACAAGAATATATGAATCTTGTTCAGTTTCATGCACTCGTCCCGAAGTCATCAGCATCAAGCTTAGCTAATGCTTCTGAAGGTGTTTCTTGAATGTTCAATGTAACTTGCTCTGGAAGGATATTCTTTCTTTTCTTTGCAGGCATTTTCAAAATAATTTTCTTTGTCTCTTCTTTTTTTTCAATTATTTCCTTATCTTCAGTTAAGGTTGGAGTTTCTTCAACTTTAGCTTCAGGAACTATTTCTTCATTTTTAGATTCTACCTTTTTCGGCTCTTCAGTTAATTTTGATTGTCTTTCAGCAATTTCAGTCATCTTTTGTTTAAGAGTTTCTTCAACAACATCAAAATATTCAAAGAACTTTGGAGCAAGTTTTAGTTTCCTAGTTCTCCCAGATTTCTCTGTTGTTATGAATTCCATCTCTTTCAAATCTGCAATATGGTCATAAGCAGTATTCCCTCTCATCTTGATAATTTCCGCTTGAAGTGCTGGTTGTTTGTAGGCAATCAGTGCCAAAGTCGCTTGAGTCGGTGCATCAAGCTCACAGTTAGAAACTAATCTTGTTGACAAAGAATTATATTCCCTTTTTATGTTCAATCTATACTTTCCTTCATCAAAAAATATTTGTAAACCCGTGGGTCTTTGGGTATAATCATTCACTAATGAGTTCAAAGCTTCTTGAATAGCCCCAATGCTACCTAGATTACAAAAGTTTGCAATTTCTTCAGTAGTCATGGCTCTGCCTGTCATGAAAAGTACAGCTTCTATCTTATTTTTCAAGTCTTGCATAATTTCGAATAGGAAAAAGAGGTTTAAAAAGTTTCTGATGATTTATATGAGAAATAAGGTTTTTAAAGGAGAATTTCCTGCCTGGTTTTTACTTAAAATCAGTTAGAGAATCTAACAAAAAAGATTAAATCTAACTTGAAAGTTAGATTACATAACCTATTAACAAATAAAGAAACTTGCGAATTGGAATAATTAATTAAGGGGTTTAGGTTCGTTAGAAAAATATTTAATTTTTAACTCAAGGCATATCTCAAAATAGCAGCAACTTTTCCAATTTGTTTTAGTTGCTCACCTTCTGGTGTATCAATGCTGATGACAATAAATTCTGAGCCAGTAGCATCACATTTATCTTCCAATTTCTCTACAATTGCATCATCCATAGTTTCTGAAACTAAGAGTTTGTCGACAGCACTCAGTTCAAAAGCTCTTTCAATTTCTGATAAGCCATATGCAACCTTATTCGGTTCTGTAGCTAAGAGCTTGAAGAACTTATTCATGATTTCTTTTTCTTCTGTGATGGCTTCTTTTGCAAGTACATCACTACTTTTCTCAACAAGTTCCCTTAAACCGAATGAACCAGTATAAGCTAAGTCTTGGACTGCAACCACTTTTCTTTTTAATTGCTCATTCAAGAATCCTTCATCTAAGAAATGATTCTTTGTCATACCAGGTCCACCGACTAATATTCCTTTCATATCTTTGACTTCTAGGAAAGCTTGGTTTGCAGCATCACTAATTCTATTGAAAAATTCTTTGGTCGCTTCTTCTCTTATTCTAGCAAACCTTTGGGCAGAATTATGCACTACTAAACCTTCTGCAATGAAATTTTTATTCTCAACTTCAATATCAATTAGTTCAATTTCTTTTTCTTCAATGATTATTGTTTTGATTAATTCTCCCTTGCCATCTTCATTCAATAAAAGCATTCCGGGTTCTAATTCCTCTGCAGGTTTTGTTGTACCATCTTCCAAGAAAAATAAATGATCTGCAGAAGCAGTTATTTCTTCACCAGCAGTAATCTTGTAAATTTTATCTTTTTTAGTCTCCCATTTTTTCAAAACTTTAGTCGAAATTAACTCTTTAGTTTCAAAATTCCAACTCATTAATTCATCACCAACAGCAACTTCTTCTAGAGGAATCCATTGCCCATCTGCCAATTCAATAGCTGTTTCTGGATGCAGACACTGTCCTCCGGCTCTTGTCTTTCCTGGAACTGCTGAAGTCATCTCGGTAACTTCTTGTATTTGAGTCCCTTTCAAAAACCCGATGTTTGCTTCTCTTTTATCTAAGACAATTAAACCAAACATATCTTTGACATCAGACATTTCTTTGAGAATCTCTAAAACAAAAGTTTGATCACATCTATACAATCTTATCTTCAAAGGTTGTGGAGGCTCTATGCTAAAAACTTGAATATCTGGCTTACCATCTTTATCAGAAATATCCCCTGAGAAAACTGCTACACCATTTGGTGGGGTTTGTTTGAATAATCTTAAATGTCTAATCATTCTTTCTAGAGAATCGATAACATGCTGTTGGGTTGTCTTGTCTTTGATGTTCGCCGCTGTGCCTTGTTCTTGCATCAAGTGCTGGATAATTTTGATTATATCATAGCCTGCTGGGACATAAACTGAAACTAATTCTGTGTGCCTTCCACGAATCTTCTCCAGACTACGAATGAAGCGCTTAAGTTTCTGTTTTTCTTTGATGCTGATTCCCATTTGTATTAGAGTATTAATATTTTCTATTTAAATTTATTTGTTAAAGTTTTATTTGCAGTTCTTTGCCGAAAGAGATCTTTTCAGCTTTAGTTACAGACTTTAAATCTTCAATGAAATCTTTTACTTCAGATTCTTTGAGAGGCAAAACAATTTCTTTGACTGGTTCTTTTAATGATAAACTCTTTTGTGATTTTTGTTTTCTAACTTCAGAAATAATCTCTATTAATTTGTCCCCAATTTCTTCATTATTTTCATTGATCAAATTTTTATTCAAAACTGGCCAAGAACATAAATGAATGGATTTAATTTTTTCTTTTTCAGAGAAATACATATGGTAAACTTCTTCTGTAATGAATGGCATTATTGGTGCATATAATTTTAATGTATTGAATAATATTGAATACAAAGCATATTGGGCGGAGGCTCTTTCTTTGATTCCTCTGCGGTCAGGATTATATAATCTATCTTTCGATATTTCTAAATAATAATCACATAAATCTTTCCAGAAAAATAAATCTACATCAGCTTTAACTTTGTAATAATCATAATTATCAAAATCTTTTGTTGCAGATAAAATTAGTTTGTTTAACTTTGTCAAAATCCAGGTATCAAAAGCTTGTAATTCTTTTGGTTGTGATTTGAAATCTTGAAGTTGTGGTAATGTAAACTTTGCCGCATTCCATAATTTCGTAACTGTTTTTTGGCCAGTCATTAAATCTTTTTCTAAATAACGCATATCGTCGCCAAGCTTTGAACCTGCAGCCCAAAACCTTAATGCATCTGCAGGATATTTTTCTAGAACTACTGAAGGTTCAACAGCATTGCCTTTTGATTTATGCATCGCTTCACCCTTTGGGTCTAATACATGACCTGAAATTGTGATTTCCTTCCAAGGAGCTTTATCTTCATGATAAACTCCTTTTACAATGGTATAGAAAGCCCAAGTTCTAATGATATCGTGAGCTTGTGGTCTTAGGCTACAAGGATACATCTCCATGTTTGAATCGAAACCTTTGTCCTTGGCCCAATTTAAAATTATCTGAGGACTAACACTCGATGTTGCCCAAGTATCCATAACATCACTTTCAACAATAAATTCTGAAGCCCCACATTTGCATTTCTTTGAAGGTTTTTTTGTTAATGGATCAATTGGAAGTTCAGATTCTTCTGCGATTAATATCTCATTACATTTTTTACAAATCCATAATGGAAATGGAACTCCAAAATGTCTTTGACGAGAAATGCACCAATCCCAGTTCAAGCCTTCAATCCAATGTTGATAACGAGTTTGCATAAATTCAGGATACCATTTGATAGCTTTTCCAGCATCAATAAATTTTTGTTTGTTCTCTAAAATTTTAATAAACCATTGCTTTGTGGACAAGAATTCTATCTCAGTACCACATCTTTCATGAACATTAACAATATGCCTTAGGGGTTTTTTGGAAATTAACAAGCCTTGTGAATCTAAGTCTTCAAGAATTTGTTTTCTTGCTTCTTTTATTGTCAGACCTTCATATTGTTTTGCATAGGAATTCATTTTTCCGTCAGGAGTGATCACTATTCTTGGCGTTAGTTTCCTTTTTGCAATGGCTTCTGCATCATAGCGATCTCCCCAAGAACATACCATCAAGATTCCAGAACCCTTTTCTGGATCTGCAGATTCATCAGCAAAAATAGGAACTTTGTAGTTAAATAAAGGAATGATTGCATTCTTTCCAATTAATTTTTTGTATCTTTTGTCTGTGGGATTAACATAAACACAAACACATGCACCAATCAATTCTGGTCTTGTTGTTGCAATAGTAATTTTCTCCCCATTTTCTAGACTGAAATAAATATCATTGAATGTTGAATCTAATTCTTTGTCTTCTAATTCTGCTTGTGCAATTGCAGTCTGACAATGAACACACCACATTGTTGGAGCAGTTTGTTGATAAACTAAATTTTTCTTGTATAAATCTAAAAAGGATTTTTGAGAAGTTTTAATACAATGCTTATCAATTGTTGAATATGGGTTTGAGAAATCACAGCTCATCCCAATTATTTTCCAATCTTCAATAAATTCAGGTAAAATCTCTTTAACGGTATTATCACAAAGCTCAACAAATTCATTACGTGGCATTTTTGTGGACTTGACATTCTTTAATTTTTCAACTAATCTTTCTGTTGGCAAACCATTATTATCTGTTCCAAAAGGATAGAACACATTGTAACCAGCCATTCTTTTATAACGTGCAATGAAGTCCTGTTGCGAGTATGAAAATGCATGACCAATATGCATCTTTCCAGAAACAGTTGGAGGGGGTGTATCAATAGAGTAAACCAAGCCTTTATTTTTGATTGAAAATTTGAAAATACCTTCAGCTTCCCAAAATTTTCTCCATTTCAGTTCAGATTCTTTATAGTTATAATTCTCTGCCATATTGTATGAAAACTTTACTTTTACACTATTTAAATGCTTTTTGGAGAAAACTAATGAAGAGTTGATCAATATCCTTTATATCTTCTTTTTCCATGATGTCTTTGAAGAACAAGCACAAAGATAATTGCCATAATCACGATAACAAGAACCAAGACAAGATATAAATAATTATTCTTCATTGATTGAATTCCTAGAGAATTGCCAACTTCTTGTTGATTTTTAATCTCTTGGGTGTTATTATTAGAAGGATAAACAATCTCTTTATTAGAAGGATAAACAATCTCCTGAATAAATATCATGGCTTTGGTATTATTGATTCCATCATATCTGACTCTTACATCATTCTTTCCATCACCATTAACATCAAATTCCTGCATAATTCCCTTTTGCAAATAAGCAGTTATTGGGTTTGATTGAATTAAAACTCTTGCCGTCGAAGAATTGAACTGGTTTAAAGTTAAAGTATGATTTATCAAATTAACAACAAACTTAATTTGATCATTAGATCTCAAATTAAAATTATTTCCCTGTTCAGTTGGAAATTGTTCGTCTGTGTAGTATGTTTGAAGAGCATATCCTCCCCCTTCTGAAGAAGTTGAAGAACTTCCCGAAACATCTGATGTTTCTTCTACAGTTACAGTTCCATTAATAGTCAAGCTTCTTGTCTCAGAAGTTCCAACAACCCCCAAATCATCTGTGCAAGAAACACTCCAAGTATAATTTCCTTCAGATAAATTCAAAGAAAGAGTTTGATTTGTATCTATTGTTATTGAAGAGGAAGAATTCTTGTAGGATTCTTCAAATAAATCCCCTATTTCTTCAGAGGTTAAACTTCTATTCCATATTGCAAGCTCGTCAAGATACCCAGTCAATAGTTCATTTTGTCCACCAGGCATATCCCCCCCAATATTTCTCATACTGGCACTAATCTCAATAGGTTCTGCACTACCGGTTATATTTCCGTCAAATTCTCCGTTTACATAAAAAGAAGCTGTGTCACCTGCTCTTGTCACAACAATATAATACCACCTATTAAGAGACAGAGAAGAATCCCCACAATCATCCACTTCGTTAAAATTATAAAAACATAATTTCCCCACTGAATTAGTATGAATCAAAAACTCATCCCCTCCGCTTCCAAAAGCAATAATAGAACTATAACTATGATAACTATCCAGTTTAATCCAAGTTGCAATAGTAAAATTACCTATTGAAGTAAATATTGATTCATTAGGGAATCTAATTGCACTATCTCCATCGAAATAATAAGCAGAATCTCCTCTTTTCGAATCGTCTGTGAAATTTTCCACACCATAAGCAGTTCCATCATTTCCATTTCCACTTGAATCCTCTAAATTTCCCTCAAAATTCCACAATCCTATTAAATCTGCTTCAGGAGATATTTCAGAGGTTCTTGGTTCATGAACAGTAAGATTGCAATAATCAATTTCCTGCTCATCCAGACTAGTAGTTACATTAAATATAAAATTTATAGGACTTAAACTACTTGTACCATTCAATGGAAAAACTGAATTCACATCTACTAAACGAATATTTCCAGTCCTCCATCTATGAACTGGATAATTGATAGTATCATTTATTGTATCCCAAACATTTCCGAAATCCCAGCCATCTCCTTCTGTTAAATTCATTGGTGGATTATCATAATTGTAGAAATATTCCAAATCCGAAATAGCAATGCAGTTTTCATCTCCGCCATTATAACAATTTAGGGATGAATTTGCAGTTGAGTTATACCAATATGCATTAGAAATGACTGCTTCGTTTAATCCAACAAGTCCACCAATATAACTTCCTGTTGCTGTTACATCTCCTGTTGAATATGAATTGGAAATTGTGGAAAGTGAATATCCAACAAGCCCACCAACATAATCTCCAATTACATCTCCAATTGCGTATGAGTTATTTACTAAACCTCCCTCATCCAAATAACCAACCAATCCTCCAACCTGTTCCCCGCTTGAAGATATATTTCCAGTTGCGTAAGAATTTGAAATATCTGCATAGTAAGAATACCCTACTAACCCTCCCGCAGAATAGCCTGTTGCGTTAATATTTCCTGTTGCATATGAATTGATAACATTTCCTTCAGTATATCCTATTAATCCTCCAACATAATCATCTGTTCCGTTGACATTTCCGGTAGCATATGAATTTTCTATTGTTCCAAGATTATTTCCAACTAACCCCCCAACATTATAAGTATATGAATCTGGATCTAAGTACACATCTCCTGTTGCAGAAGAATTAGTAACATAATTCCCTGCAAAATCTCCGATTAATCCCCCAATATTGTTTCCAGCTGCAGTTACATCTCCTGTTGCATACGAATTGGAAATATCTTCTGCAGAAAATCCAACAAATCCTCCAACAATGCTGACTCCTATTACATCTCCTGTTGCATACGAATTGGAAATATTTCCATATGCTCTTCCAACCAAACCACCAACATAATTTTCATCAGAATTAACATTCCCTGTCGCATACGAATTATTTACCTGCCCATCATCAAAGCTTCCAATAAGCCCTCCACACACATATGAAGAACAAGTTACATTTGCAGATGATGAACAAAAATCAATATTTGCTGGATAACCACACTCTCCGCCATTTATACCAATTAAACCCCCAACATTACTTGTTCCACTAACTGTTCCAGAAGAATGAACATTCGATATCACAGGATTTTCTTCATTAACATCACCACACAATTCTCCAACAAGTCCACCTGTTGTCCAACCAGTAGAATTAATACTTAAATTCTCAAAATCAATATCATAAACAGAACCGCTGAGAAGAGAAAATAATCCTGAACGTCCAGATGTTGCATTCTGATAAAGATTACTTATTGTATAATTATTTCCATAGAAATTTCCTGTGAACCATCCTGAAGTTGCGATTGGTAAAAAGCCAGCACCATCATTCCAGTTAGCGGTATCTGAACAATCAATACTATTACTTAATTCATAATCATCAGTCAAGCTCTCGTTCATCAACTGCAACTCGCAACAACTTGCAATTTCAATATATCCATCTTCATCAACATCGGCTGTTGGAGCTGAAATTCCGTCACAAGAATCAAGTTCAACACTCGCATTCTGATACTGGAAAACAGGATAATCTGTTCCATTTAAAACATCATCCCAAATATTTATGAAATCCCAGCCATCTCCTGCGGTTAAATTCATTGGAGGATTATCATAATTGTAGAAATATTCTTCACTATCAACTGCAATACAGTTCTCATTTCCTCCATAGTAACAATCTAATCCTTGAGAGCTATTGTACCAATAAGAATTTTCTATTCCTCCAAATTCTATAGTCCCAACAAGTCCCCCCATAATTCCTTCTTCAGCACTAGCATTTCCAGTAGAATAAGAATCTGCTATTGTTCCCCCAAAATATCCTGCTAATCCCCCAACATAAGCTATTCCAGTTGCATTTCCTGTTGCATAAGAATTATTAACAGAACCATAAGCTGTTCCAGCTAAACCACCAACTTCATCTTCAGCAAAAACATTTCCAGTCGCATATGAGTTGTTTATTAAGTAGTCGTTATAACCAACTAATCCACCAACCCAATTACCTTCAGAATAAACATCCCCAGTCGCGTATGAGCTATCTATTGAACTATCACAATATCCTGCAAACCCTCCAACTTGACTCCCTGTTGCGTTAATATTTCCAGTTGCATATGATTTTGAAACACTTGCAGTACTCATTGAAGCACAACTTCCAATTAGCCCACCAGCGTAGGAATTATCCAGCTCCTGCCCGGCATTTACATCTCCTGTTGCATAACAATTTTCAACATCTCCTCCGGTATATCCAACAAGCCCGCCAACATAATCTATTCCAGTTACATTTCCAGTTGCAAATGAATTGTTCACTAATCCTGATTGGAAATATCCAACCAAACCTCCATCCTCACTTCCTGTTGCTATTACATTTCCAGTTGCAGATGAATTAGTTATATTTCCATCATAATACCAGCCAACCAAACCTCCTACCTTATCTCCAGTTCCAGTTACATTTCCACTAGCATACGAATCTGTAATTACGCCTTCAATATATCCTACAAGCCCGCCAACATCACTACCTGCTGAGATTACACTTCCTGTTGCATGTGAATTTATTATACTCCCTTCAAGATATCCTGCTAATCCTCCAACCTCATCTCCCGTTGCTGTAACATTTCCAATCGCAAAAGAATTTGAGACAATTCCTTGAGAATCGCCAAATAATCCTCCAACATTCGAATCGCCAGAAACATCTCCTGTTGCATTTGAATTATTGACTGTTCCATAATTATTTCCAACTAATCCTCCTACAGACCGAGAACCAACCACACTCCCAGTAGAATATGAATTACTAATTTCTAATCCACTATCACTATTTCCAACTAACCCCCCAACATTATTATTTCCTGTTATTATTCCTGATGAAAAACAATTATCAACTATTCCTTCTGAATATCCTGCAATTCCCCCAACACTCCCTCCTGAAGTAGTTATATTCCCAGTAAAAGAACAATTTGAAATCTCTCCATACGCTTGACCTGAAATTCCCCCAACTGAATTACCTGTTGCATTTATGACTACATCGACTAAATTAACATTGATTATGTTGGCAGTTGAATATCCAAACAATCCAACATCTTGTGAAGCATCTGAATTTATATACAAACTAGTTATATTATATCCATTTCCTTCAAAATTTCCTGTAAAAGTGTTATTGATATTTCCAATCGGCTCAAATCCCGCTCCTGTCTGGAATGCCTCACATCCAACAGCAGACATATTAATATTATTTCCAAGGGAATAATCTGCAGTTAGATTATTTCTTGTCTCATTTAACTGAGTGCAGTTTGTAATTATATAAGGAGAAGCTGAAGTTCCGCTTCCATCGCCTGAAAAAGCAGAAACAATATTCGAATTAATAAAACAGAAAAATATTCCAAACAATAAAATTGCAAATATAATCCCTCTTTTTGTTTTCATCTTTTTTTAATTATTATAACTTCTCTATTTTATAAACTTTTTTTTTCAATTCAGCACCCGCAGATGTAACAATGCTTTTTGGAGAGGAAAAATTATTAAAAGCTAATGTCCCTAAGATAATTTATGCGAGTAACAAGCAAGCTTCAAATCACAGATTTACAAAAAAGACTAATTCTCGATCATGGAGTTAGAAAACTAAAATTAAAAATTCATAAGAACCAGATTCTAAGCCTTAGAACCAATGTTGACCAGGAAATTATTGAATCCTTGAAGAGAGAAGTTTTGACCTTTGAAAGATATCTTAATGATGACAAAAAATCTGGGGGTGCAATAGTCTTATCAGATAACTTTGAGCAAGAAAAAAAATCCTTGGAAACTTTAGAAGTAGATCTCTCAAGACTAAGGTCACAAGTTGGTGAGCTTCCTTTAGGCAGTGCTAGAGACGAACTTTTGTTGGTACTGAACAAGCTTGAAGGAATGAAAGAACCTCTGCAAAGATTGAAAGAATTGAACCAGTCTGTAAAAAAACTACTTAAATTATTAGGTACATTTATTCAAAGAGAAATTGAATTATTCGAAACAGAATTTAATTTGTTGGTAATGATTGGCGAAAAAGATTATTCCAATGTTTCTAATATTGTTGAAGAATTAATCGTAAACATTAATACTATTGAAACTAATTTTGAAGATGAAGAAGCCCAAGTTATTGAGCCTTTGAAAGCATTACTTAATCAAAAAACTGAAACTCATAAAAAGATTGAAGAACTCGAGGCTGCACTGATCTCAGAAGAAAAATTAGAAACAGATAAAATCAAAGAACATCTTCGCAGCTTGAACCCACTCCAAGCAAAGGAATATCTTGAAACCCTACAGATTTTAGCAATTAATTATTCTTTGGAAGGAAAAAATATTGATAATCTCGGAAGAATATTTGGTTTTGTTCAAAGATTCAAAAGATTTTTTGATCGGAAAAGAGCTAAGATTGAATCCGAAAAAAGAATCCAAGGAGTCCAAGAAAAAAATGCCCTTAAGGAGCTTACAAGAATAGATCCATTATTAGGCTTAAAGAATCGTCGTGCAATGGATGAAGAATGCATAACCCAGATAAAACAAATGTTCCGAAATGGTGGTGTGCTTGGATTCATGATGATAGACCTTGACAGGTTCAAAGAAGTTAATGATACATGGGGTCATCCAATTGGTGACATTGCACTCAAGACCACTGCAAGAGCACTAAAAGAAAACCTCAGACCTGGGGACAATGTTTATAGATATGGTGGTGAAGAGATTGCAATCTTATTGCCAGATGTTAAAAGCGAAGAATTTTTATTAAGGGCTGGCGAGAGGATGAGAACAGCTATATTCACGCGAAATGAGGAAGAGAAAATAAAGAATAATCCTTACAAAGTCCTTGGTGAGCGTAGGATCACAGCAAGTTTTGGTGCAGTCTGTGTGCATTTCTCATTTTCTAAAGAGAAGGTAAGCGATGAAAGGGCTGAAGAAATATTTACTCAAATTAAAACTGCTGCTGACAAAATGTTATATAAAGCAAAAGAAAATGGTCGGAATCAAGTTAGAATCACAAGGATAGATATTTAAGCAAAAAAGAAATTTAGAAGAAAATGGCAACAGTCACACCATGGGAAGTTGAAGGGAATGTTGATTACGAAAAATTGATTAAAGAGTTTGGTACTCAAGAAATTCCTTCAAGCATTTATAAGAAATTGTCTAAAGCTCATCCTTTGTTAAGGCGAGGAGTTTATTTTTCACATAGAGATTTTGACAAATGGTTGACTGCTGCAGAATCAGGAAAAAAAGTTTCAATTTTAACTGGAAGAGGGCCTTCTGGACCAATGCATATAGGTCATTTAGTCCCTTTGATAGTTGCAAAGTCTCTACAAGATTTGTATGATTGTGAAGTTTACATCCCAATTTCTGATGATGAAAAATTTTTTGTGAAAGATAATTTAAGTTATGAACAAGTAATTGAGTTTGCCAGGGACAATATTTTGGATGTAATTGCATTAGGATTCAAGCCAGATAAAACTTTTATCTTTGAAGATTTTGAATATACTGAGATCTACAAGTATGCAGCAAGAATTGCAAAAAGAATGACTTATTCTACTGCAAAGGCTGCATTTGGATTGAAACCAGAGACTAATATTGGATGGACTTTTTATCCCGCAGTGCAAGCAGCACATATTTTGTTTCCTCAATTCCACAAAGGAAAACATTTGACTTTAGTGCCTGTGGCTATCGACCAAGACCCATTCATTCGCCTGACTCGTGATGTTGCTGTACATAAAGATTTCAATTTTGAAAAACCTTGTGCCGTGCATGCTAAATTTGTTCCATCTTTAACAGGAGATGCAAAAATGAGTTCTTCTGGAGAAAATGTAATTTTTTTATCAGATACAGAAAAAGAAGTAAAAACTAAAATTAACAAATATGCCTTCTCTGGTGGGCAACCAACAATTGAAGAGCATAGGAAGAAAGGTGGAAACCCAGAAATTGATGTTTCTTACAAATACTTAGAGATGTTCTTTGAAGAAGATGATTCTGAATTGAAGAAGATTTACAATTCCTATAAATCTGGAGAATTATTGTCTGGAGAATTGAAGAAGATTTTGATTGAAAAAATAAATAAATTCCTAAAAGATCATCAAGAGAAAAAAGAAAAATCAAAGAAACAATTGGAAAATTTTTTACTTTAAATTCTTCAATTTTCCAAAATCATAAACTTTATCCGAGAGTAAATAAACCTTAAAGTTATCTAAAGAACCTTGCAAATATGGTGAAAGCTTTCTATCGCGAATTAAGTCAGAACCTTCAGTTGCTAAATTACAAGAAGGCATGACAATCAAAGTTTTCTTCTCGAACTTTCCAACGAGAAAAGCTTTGTATTTTTCTAAACGCACATCTTCTTTCAAACCAACAGAAGCATGCTCATGGCCAATAATGATAACTTTACAATCTTCATTAATAATTTCATCTCCATGACAAATTAGAATCTCTCTTATCTTGTAGAACTTTCGGATATCTAAATTCAAGACAAACTTTACAAGAGGATCGTGATTCCCTTCAATAACAATTAATTTTCTCTTCCCAATTATTTTTAAGAGTTGGTCTGAAGAATCTCTGTCATGATAAGTGAACTTGCTAAACTCATGATGAAAATCTCCATTAATGATTACTTGATCAACACCATTAAGCATTAACTTCAATCTTTCCAGAAATTCTTTGAAATAAACTTTAGGGACTAGAATCCCTGCTCGGTTGAGTGAATCTTCATAGCCTATGTGCAAATCTGATAAGATCAAAGTCTTCTCTTTAATCAAGAATAAACCTAGATCTCTTATTTCAATATTAGGCAGGATTTGCATGAATTTTAATGATGAATCTTTATATATTAACTTATCCAAGAATAAGATTGGATTAATTGAATTAAATCTTCAAAAGAATCATCTAACAATCTAATGCTTATTTCTTGTGGAATTAGATCCAGTGTCAATTTATCCAGTTCATTTGCAAATATTGTTATCAATAGGTTTGAAGGATACTGGTCTGCAAGATAATCTGCCTTTAATTGAGAATCAGTAAGTTTTGTTGTTGAATAAAAGGCATAGTCCCCAGTAATTTCAAAGACTGAATCAGGAAATACAAACCTTAGAGAATTCTCTCTTTGATGAGGAAGTCCAATTCTTTTTGCTAAATCTTCAAGTTGCATAAGATTATTTTTTAACTCTTAGTTTAAAAGATTAGTGGCACAAGATTTATATGGCAGAAAATATAGCTTCTGCTACAAAATATTAACAGAATAATTATCTTTGTTTCAAAGCAATCTTCGCCTTGACCATTTGATGCATTCTCTGAATGAACTGCTGTTTGTCTTCCAATTTAAGGATGTCTGAATAACCTTGCATTACTAGATTAACAGCGAATGGCGAAGGAATGAAAGTTTGCACTTCTTCAAGCTTTATCTGTTTCTCTTCAATCATCTTCAGCACTTCCAAAGCCGAACCAAAATCCATTAAATCTTCTAATATTTCTCTCTTAGTTTCTTTCAAAATGAAAAAGTTTTCTGAGATTCTTTTTACAGCATTTAATAAAATTGTTGAACTGACTTGTTGCCTGCCAGTATGCTTTTTGATCCCGCCATAAGTTCTGAGAATCATTAATGCTCTGCCTGCACAATGTCTAAATCTTCTTTTTAGAATTTCCGACTTGTCAACGGCTAAGTCTAGGACTTTCTTTAGTTCTGAAGTTTTAAGTAATGAAAAAGCTTTTCGTACATCGACATTCCTTTCAAACACAACATAAAACCCATTGTCACTTATACCTATCTCAACATCTTTGTGCTGTGATCTAGAAATTGCAAATGCAACAGCCCTTGAAAGAACATCATTGACTCTTCGACCATAAAGAGTATGGAATACAACATAATTTTTCATCTGCTCGTCTCTATAATTTTCAATAATTATCTTTTTTGAAGTTGGTAATCCTATGTAATCAAACTGATCCTTGAAATAATTATGAATTGCATCTGCTGCAACATCATCAACATATAAATATTCATTGATGAATTTTAATATCTCAGATTTTGTTCTTTTTCTCTGGAATCTCTCTTCCATTAATAACCTAAACTTGCAGATGTCTTTTGCGAGATCATAAGACAAAGGTAATCGATCAGAGTACCATGATGGGACTGTTGGTTTCTTATTTGGCATTGCTGTAACGCTTGCAACCATTCCTCGAGCATAATTGAACTGATAAGTATTTCCACCAAGAACAAAAATATCTCCTCGGTCTAACTTTTCCAAGAACATTTCATCTATCATTCCTATCTTATTACCTCGAGCATCTTTCACTAATATTCCTTGTTGGTCTGGAATTGTGCCAATGTTTGTCATGTAAATAATTCTTGACATCTTTCCTCGCTTTCCGATCTGATTATTTTCTTTGTCCCACCAAATTCTAGCATAAATATGACGCTCTTCTAATGAAATGAAATTCCCTGCTAAATAGTCTAAAACTTCATCAAAATCTTTTTTTGTTAGATCTTTATAGCAGTATGAACCTTTAATTGTGTTAAACAAATCATCATAGTTCCAAATATCTTCTAAGGCCATCCCAAATATTTGTTGTGCAAGAACATCCAAGCAGTTTGTTGGGATATGAATCTTATCAATGTTTTTTTCAATTGCATTCTTTAATAAAACTGAACATTCTACTAGATCATCACGATCTATAACAATTATTCTTCCTTTAGTTATTCCATCTAATTGATGATTTGCTCGACCAATTCTTTGCAGAGTTCTAGCAACAGATTTTGGTGATCCTAAACAAATAACCAAATCAATTGTTCCTATGTCTAAACCCATTTCCAAAGAAGTCGAGCAAATTACACATTTTAGTTTTCCAGCTCGTAAATCATTCTCTAATTTTAGTCTATGCTCTCGAGAAAGTGAACCATGATGAGCACCGATTAAATCTAATTCTTCCTTTGTATCATCATCAATAGCCTTGTATTTTTCTGGGAATCTATCTTTAAGATGATGAACAACTCTTTCAGTAGCAGCTCTGGTGTTAGTAAATACTAAAGTAGTTTTATGCTCCTGAATGAGTTTGTCTAAAAGGATATATGTTTGTTTCTCAATCTTTTCATAAGTTGTGTTAACAAAATCCTCAACTGCGGATATGACTTGAATATCATTTTTTTTAAGGAATTGTACATCAATGATTTTACAGCTTCGATTATTTCCCACTAAAAATTTAGCTATTTCTTCAATAGGACTGATTGTAGCAGATAATCCTATTCTACACATTCCAGGAGAAAGTCTTTGAAGCTGTTCTATAACTAATGAAGTATGCACTCCTCTTTTATTCTCTGCAAATGAATGGATTTCATCAACAATAGACCATTGAATATCTTTCAAATATTCCGAAAATTTTTTTGAGGAAAGCATGATAGATAAGGATTCTGGGGTTGTGATCAAAATATGTGGGGGATGATCCAGCATTTTTTTCCTTTCTGCGGGAGTTGTATCACCAGTTCTCACTGCGACTCTTATTCCTAATTTTTTTTGAGCAATTTCTTGCATTTCTTCTAATGGCTCTAAAAGATTTTTTTGGATATCATTATTCAAAGCCTTGAGTGGAGATACATAAACAGCATAAACTTTATCCTCAAGAATTCCTTTTTCAGAAGAATCTATAAGCTCATTGAGAATTGAAAGCATGCTTGTCAAAGTCTTAGTTCCCCCCGTGGGAGCTGATAAAAGAATATTGTTTCTTGAATGCACTTCAGAAACTCCATATAACTGTGGAAGTGAGAACTCTTTGAACTTTGAGAAGAACCATTTTTTAACTATTGGATTCAACAAATCTTCAATATCTTTACTCTTGTCCGGAATAGTTTTATGTGAAATCATTTTGAATCTTCTTTTTTAGCAGTTTTTAAATCCTGCGCGCATTTGTCCTGTCCGGCGTCAGTTTATATAGATTTCTAAGGCTTGATTTATTTCATAGGACTTCCCTAAAAAACCTATTAATTTATTAATCTATTATAATTAATACGATAACATGAAAGAACTTGACAAAGTCTTAGACCGCAATGAAAAAGTATTTTGGGAAGGAAAACCAAAATTTTGGCCCTTCTTCTTAGGAGGTTTTACTGGTGCAATCTTTGGGATCTTCTTTTTTGTTATCGGCGGAATTTTTGTACTTGATGGGATAGCAAATGGTAATTACTTTTTCATCCTTCTTCCACACTTTTGGATTGGTGTAGGATTTGTTTTTGGAGTTCCAATTTACAAAGCATTAGTCTACAAACATACTTATTATGCTTTAACAAACAAAAGAGTCCTTCTCCAAAAAGGTTTAATTGGAAGAGATTTTGAAATGGTGGATTTTGATCAAATAACAAATGCCGAAGTAAATGTTGGAGTTTTGGATCAACTTTTTGGAGGCAGTTCGGGCAGTATACTTATTTCTACTGCAGGTAGTTTTACTTATACAAGAAGAAGAGCTGTACAAAAACCTTATACAATTTGCCATATTAAAAATCCTTATGATGTGTTCAAATTATTCAAGAAAGTTTCACACGCAGTTAAAACAGATATCCAATATCCAAATAAATATAGACCAAAAATCAATCCTGGATATGGAACAGATTATAATCCAAACAAATAGCCTGTGCTGTCTAACTTCCGCGGGATTCTGAACTCAAAGATTCTACAAATTTTTTTCACACTCCTCAGGATTTCACTTTGTTCATGAATTTAGAATAAATCTACGAATTATTCTAACTGGTGACATCTGCCCCCTGATTACACCCATTAATAAAAGTTGTTAATGTCATCTTATAATCAATTGCTCTCTTTCTGGTCCTACACCTATGCCCTGAATCTTGCATTGTGTGGCACATTCAATATCGTTTAGAATTTCAGTAGCATTTTTAGGCAGTTCTTCAAAACTTTTCAATGCTGATAGATCTTCTGAAAAGCCCCCTTGTATGCTTGTAATTGGCTGGCAGCGTCTTAGTTCTGAAGAAATTGTTGGCATACATTTTAATTCCTCCGAAGAATAACCTCTTACTAATGGAATTCCTCCAAACTTTGTCCTTGAAAAATCTCTCAAACAATCAACCTTTGTCAAATACAATTCTTCAACACCATTGATTCTGCAAGCAAATGATAATTGCACTAAATCTAATATTCCAATCCTTCTTGGTCTTCCAGTTGTTGCCCCGTATTCATTTCCAAGTATCCTCAGAGCAATCCCAATATCTAAATTATTTCCCGAGCTCAACAATTGTTTCACATCCAGATCCATTTCAACTTTTCTTGAATATTTCTTTCCTCCCTCCTCTGCACAATAAGCTTCTGAAAGTGCTCCCCCTAATTCTGAAACAAAAGGCCCATTCCCAACTCTCGACATTATTGCCTTTGCAACACCAATTGTTTTTCTATGATAATGACAAGGTATATCTCCTCCAACATAAGCAAATGAAGCCAGTGTATGACTTGAAGTTACAAAAGGCACAGTTCCAAAAGTCTTGTCTAACATTGTTGCTTGCGCACCTTCAAATAAAACCTTTTGTCCATTTCTAACTAAATCTTCTAAGAATAATGTATTCGGCGCTGCAAACTTCGCAAGTTCAGCTACTGCTGAGCAATAAGCTTCAAGTTCTGAATCTTCAATTAATGGCAATGAAAATTTTCGTTGAAACGAATTATAATCTTCTCTAATCATTCTTCTATTTTTTCTGAAGCTATGAATCATTGCCCCAAACTGAATATTTCTTAAATTTTTTCCTTCGACTCTCAACGCTTGGTCTGCATATGCAGGTCCAATTCCATTCCCTGTTGTTCCAAGCTCTCCACAATATCTCAAATCTTTTATAATATGAACTGGCTGAATCAAACTTGCTTGTTCTGAAATGAATAATCTTTTTTCTAAACTTATTCCTAATTCCTCGATTTCTCTTATTTCTTTAACTAATTTCTCTGGATTAATAACACACCCAGAACCAACATATAACAAATGATTTGGATGGAATACTCCTGAAGGTACTTGATGTAACACTAATTTCTTGTCTCCAACTTGTACAGAATGTCCAGCATTTGGCCCACCATTGAATCGTGCCACAACATTATATTCCCTTGCAATAGCATCAATAATTCTCGCTTTGCCTTCATCGCCAAACTGCAATCCAACCAATACATCAGAATATCCTTTCATTCTAAGATTAATTGCTAAACTTATTTTTTTAAAGATTATTATATTCAAAAATAGAGATCCAGAAAGATTATAAACTTTTCAAATTTTTTTCAGCTTATGGCAGATTACAAAGATCCAAGAATTGGAAAGGAAATAAGAGGTTTAGTCACAGGCAATGAATATCAAGTTCAATACAGAGGTTCCCGTATTCAAGGAACTTTGGAAGGTTTAGAAGGGGATAGATTAGTTTTGAGAGCTTGTTTAAGAACCAAAGGTTATGCAAGAGATTTGGTTGATAGAGTAGAAATTCCTTTAAGATATTCTATAAGGTTTGAAAGATTATAAAAAATGATTGACCCAAATCAAGTATATTACAGGGCAATTTCTGGTTGGGAATATTCTAGTTGGAAAAGACAAGGTGAATCTTGGACCAAGACTGAATGGATCAAAGATGAACCTGAAGGTTATACTTTAAGATATTTAAAAGAAGAATGGGTTGATGCACAACTTATAAGAGAATTTAATGATCCTTATGAAATAATAGTCGCAGTTATTGCTTGTGAAGAAGATCAATTTGAGCAAAATAAATCTATTACCCCTCGTAGATATTTTAATATTAATCCAATCCCTTTTGCAAGAATTGAATTAGTCTATGATCCAAGGTGTAGTGTTTCAGAAAGAAGAATTGACTTGGATTTAAATGACCCATTAAAGATTTTGAGATCTAAGGGATTATAGAATTATTTTGTAATAATCAAAGCCATATCATGTTTCATAATATTCCCAACACTTTTCAAGTATGAACTAACTTTTTCTATCTCTTCTTCACTCAGATTCGGATTATCCAAGAAGAATTTGATCATATTTCTTCCATCTAAGTTTAATGGATCATGACATGAAGTAATAATTGTTTTCGTGAGATAAACTTTCAGATCATATTTAATTCCCAGAGAATCTAACACAGTACAAATATCATGATGAGTGCTTATTTCTGATCTTGTTTGAATAACTAATTCTGGAAAAGTTTGATGAATCTTGTTTATCTATCTAAAATTCGTTGTTATCATAATTATTGAAAGAGGGGCTTACTTCTTAGTAGTAAAAGAAACAAAAGATTTAAATACTAATTATATTCTCATATACTGAGGAAAATCAAAATGAAAATAATACCTCTACAAGTAAATCCAATTGTTCCAGCTAGGCAAGTAATTGGAGAATTAGAAAGAGTTCTCATTAGATATGGTTATAATGGAGTGAATGTGGCAGTTGATACTGGCTTATTACATCATCAAAGAATTTATGAAATTCCGAATGAAGGCGCAGTTTGCTTAAATATAACTAATGTACCTCCAGCTAAGGGTTATGCTTCTCAAGTTTGGTTTGTTGGATTTAATGAAGATAAAAGTAGAATTTTAAACGAACTTGAGGTAGAGGTTAGAAGTTTGGCTAGAAAATATCTTAGTTATGATGTTGATTTTATTGGTCAAACAATACTTGATGCTATGGGGCAATGAAAAGGGTTTAGAAAGAGATAATTTTATTTTAAGATCTTGCAAGCAAGAAGGGATCAGAAGAAACTAATTAGTAATTTTTTATTGGGCGAGAATGCAAGAGGCTCTTTCAGATATATGGAAAAATCAAAATTCAGTAACATAAGATACATCCCTTATGCTTCATTAGTTTCAATTAATGTTCACAAAGACATAACAGTAATAGGAATCTTTGTTGGAAAACCCATTTTACTGAGAATAAAAAGTAAAGTTGTAGCTGAAAATTTTATTTACTACTTCAAACTGCTTTGGGATCAAGCGAAGAAATAGTTTTTACAACAATCGTCGCATACGCACCCTTTGGCAAAAAGAATGAAATATATTCTCCTTCATTTTTAAAATCTTTTACTCTAACCATTGCATCTCTCTCTAAACCTCTAGAAAAAGTTTTATACTCAACATTTTGTTCTTTCATTACTTCTTCAATGTATTTCTTTATTTCTCCAGAAACTTTTGTGTCATTGCCAACAATGGGCCATTTCATATTTATGAACTCATCAACAAATACAAATTTGCCAACGGAATAAGGAACTTCTCTACATTTTTTAAACTTAAACCTCAAATATCTTGATAACGACTCATTCCATATATAACTTTGGAAAGCTTGAACAAACATATCAAATAATTGTTTTGGAAGAATTTGTAAAGCCCCTTTAAAATCTTCAGGATATTTTGCTAGGTAACCAATAACTTTTCTCTCATTAATCAAATATTTTGGATATCTATCAACATGCCATTTCCCCCAGTTTTTTTCTTGGCGTTTTCTTGCAGCTTTGTAATCCTTGGTTTCATTCTCGAAGGGATAAAGTAAAAATAATTTAACTGCTTCTTCATATCTCTTCAATAAAACCATTTTTCCAATTAAATGCATATTCGGCCTATAGCCCCCAAATCTTTGTTCATCATAATAATTTACAATAAAATCCACTTTTTTATTTGTCTTAAACTTAATTTTAAATTTATTTCCTATTAACGACCCTAGGGAAATTTGTTCGTCTCCATAACCTAAAAAAGTAATCTTGATATCCTTAAGTTTAATCTTATTAAGCATACTCTCAGAAACATGAAATGCTGAAACATACTGCTTGGTAATTCCTTGCCTATCCTTTTGACCTGCAAATGAAAATCTTTTTACTGGCATTTTCAAAGCATTTGCAATGAACTCGATTGCTTTTAATGTGGTCCAATTTCTCTTTTCTAGTATAAAATAAGAGTAATCTCCATTTCTCTTTAACTTAAGATCTAAAACTTCTTCAACAATAAAATCTTCTGGAGTTTCTTTCATTCAACAAGAGAATCAATGTTTGTTTTTAAGTTTAGCGCCAGAGATTTCTTTTATCCTTGAGGCAACAAGGGCAAAGATCAAGAAAATTAATGCCAAGAACAGGAATGCAAACTTGAATGCAAATATCAATAAAATGATTGCAATGAACACTTTTCCAATAAACGCAAACACATCTAGTGCAGTGTTATACACAGAATAATATTTTTCTAAGTGTTTCTTTGGTGCAACTAAGAAAAAGTAAGCTTCTGAAGAAGATTCAGTCATTGCAATACCAATGCTTCCTAAAGCAACCAAGATTAGCTGTAAATAAACATTACTTATGAAAAAACATAATACTAAAACTATTGCAGGCAATATATTTCCTAATATGAAAATCTTTTGGTATTTTATTTTGTCAGCCAAATTAGTAAACCAATATTCAAATAAAATTAAAGGCAAAATGATTATGAACAAAAAATATCCTATATGACTAATGCTAAATCCTTTCTCAAACATATAAAGTGGAATGTAAATAAAAGTGAATGACCACCAAATACTGCCATTACCACTAATGATATAATTCTTCAAAAGATCCTTGTCCTTGAAAAATGTCTGGAGATTTTTCCAAAAGTTTCCATCAGTTTTCTTCGATATCCTTTTTCTCACGCCAATGTGTAGGAACTTGTAGCTCACGAATGCAAACAATATGAAAAAAGCCGATAAAATAAAAATTAATGAAATATTGAACTTCTCAGATAACGGCGCTGCAATCAAAGGCCCAACTAACCAACCAAAGTTTGCAATGGTATAAATAATTCCTTCATTTTTTGCAAGTTCTTCTCTCTTTGATGCATCATTCACAATTATCCCAAAACAATCAATCCTTATTACAGCAATAAGTGCAAGTATCAAACCTAACAAAAGAATAATCCAAAAGTTTGAACTTATTGCAAAGATGATATAACAAATGCTTGTTAGGAATAATGTTAGTTCAAACAACTTGACCTTATCGAATCTTTCGATGAATGGTATCAAGAACACAAAACCCATCAATGAAATAATTGTAAATAATGCTGAGGTCAATCCAACAAATGAATCATTAGGTACAAACTGATAAAGATAAATTGCCCAAATAGTATCTATTAATGATAACGATAATGTAATCAACAGAACAATAAAGCTTAGTTTACTGATTTTTGAAAAGTGATGCTTCTTTTTTAGGAAATGAATCATTATTCTGTTTTATAGAGAATTCAATATATATACTTTCCTATGTCTGCATTCCTGCTGTGCTCATAGTCAATGTCATTGCTTCTTTAATTGCCCTCTCACTCGTTGCAGAAAGCTCTCTGTTCCCAAAAATAGTTTTTCTTAGGATTTTACTTTTTGAAAGAATAAAACCTGCAGGAATTGTACTCATGATTCTGAATGCTCCAAGAATGTAACTCAACATAAGCACCGCTTTTTCAAGCTCAGTCTTTGAAGTCGCCAGATCAATATAGGCTTCTTGGTACATTCTTTTAGAAACTTTTAAGGATAATGCTTTGAATGCCTGAGTTTTTATTTTTACTTTTTCCAGTTGCATTAGCAAAAGTGCTTCCAATTGCTTGGATTCATCTTCAGGAATTTTGCTTTGCTCTAGAATCTGATAAAAGACTTCTCTTTCATGTAAGAATAAATTTCTTAATTCCATATTTGATGAGAAGCCTTCATAAAAATTTTGAGAACTAATAGCTCTAAGCAAATAGACTTCCCTTTCTAAGGTAGCTTTTATTTCCTCTAAGAGTTTATGAATCCTTGCCAACCTTTCAATTGTTTTTCCATAAGTTGCATCCCAATAAAGTCTTAATTCACTCCTAAAGAAAGCAATCTGTGATGAAGGGACATTGCTCTCAGCAAGGAATGCAGATATATCTTCGTGATCTGTCATGTCAAACAATTTTTGCCCAACACTATCAAAAACGTCATTATAATCCAAAAGCCCTTCTTCAGCCTGTTCTAAATCCTGTCTAATATTTTTTTCTATGAAAGATGAAGTAATTTCACCAAAAACTTTAGAATCAAGTAGTCTCATGTTTTGATAGACTTTTTCTAAGATTGAACCATTATCACTAATGAACTTATTTAGCCTCGAATATATTTGTATAATCCTATCACCTATTTTCGTGTGAACATAATTTTCAACTAGTCCATAAGCATATGTTGGATATTCAGTCATTAAAATAATAAAAATCTTCCTAATTTAAAAATTATTCTACTAAAATTCTCGCATCAACAACTTTTCCATCTTTCTCATTAATCACAAAAGGATTGATATCCATCTCTTGAATCTCAGGATGTTTTAATGGAATTTGTGAAACTTTGATCAAAGTCTTCTTCAAGAATTCTTTATTTATTGCCTTTGTATTCCTGAATCCTTCAAGCAATTTTCTTAGTTTCAATTCATCAAACATTTCTTCAGCATCTTTTGAAGTAATAGGACAAACACGAAAAGAAATATCTTTTAGAAGTTCAGTATAAATTCCGCCAATCCCAAATGCAATGACATGCCCAAAAGTTACATCCTTCTTCAAACCTATGATAACATATTCCCCTTCAACATACTCCTGAACTAAGATTCCTTCTAATCTTAATTTCTTCTCTTTAGCAATGGAAACTAATTTCTCAAACTCTTTGGACAAGTCCTGCCTATTCTTTACTATTCGAACACCTTTTATTTCAGATTTATGAATCGCATCCTGAGAAATAATTTTCAGAACCAAAGGAAAACCTAATTTTTTTGCAATGATTGTAGCCTGTTCAAAGTTTTTCACAAGAGAATGTTTCGCGATAGGAACATAAGTTTTTAAAAATTCTTCAGCTTTGACTTCAGTATACACCCCACTTTTCATTTTCAAAGGATAGATTAAAAAGGTTTATAAAGTTTTTTCCAGTATTTCTTTGTAGAGGTGAAGAATGAAGAATTTTTTTGAGCCAAGGTCAGTTGTAGTTGTTGGTGTTTCAAAAGAGAAAGGCAAGATTGGCAATGTTATCTTCAGAAATTTAAGAGAACATTTCAAAACAATTCCTGTGAACATGCACGAAGAAGAAATTCTTGGAGTTAAGTGCTACCATTCTGTCTCTGATATCAAAGAAAAGATTGATTTGGCGGTTATTGCAGTTCCAGCAGAGTTCGTCATCCAGGTTGTCAAGGAATGTGGCGAGAAAAAAATTAAAGAAGTAATAATCATTTCTTCAGGTTTCAAAGAAATTGGCAATGAAAGGCTCGAGTATGAACTCCTAAAAACTTTAGAAACTTTCAAGATAAAATGCATTGGTCCAAATTGTTTGGGAGTGTTTGATGCTCATTCAGGTATGGATTGCATGTTTTTGCCACAAGACAAATTAAAGAGACCATTGAAAGGAGGAATATCTTTTGTTTCACAATCTGGTGCATTAGGTGCAGCAATGTTGGATGTATTGGCAGATGGTGGTTATGGCTTTTCAAAGTTTATTAGCTATGGAAATGGCCTTAATTTAGGCGAGACCGATTTCTTAGAGTTCCTTGGTGAGGATAAGAATACTAAAGTGATTTGTATGTACATTGAGGGGATCAAAGACGGAAAAAAATTCTTGAAAATTGCTTCAAAAATAAAAAAACCTATCATTGCTGTTAAAGGAGGAAAATTTTCAAAGGGCGCAAAAGCAATAATGTCCCATACGGGCTCTTTGGCTGGTCAGTATGAAGTCTATAAGGGTGCATTAAAACAAGCTGGAATTGTTTTGGTAGATTCCTTAGAAGAAATGTTTGATACTGCTAAAATGTTTGAAAAGATCGATCCTAATTCCAAAAAAAGGATTCAGATTGTTACAAATGGTGGTGGTTATGGTGTATTAATGAGCGACGCACTGGAAGAAAATAAATTAGACCTTGCAGAAATGTGCCTAGAAAATAAAAAAATTCTAAGAGAAAAGTTTCCCAAGTCTGTTTCTATTGGCAACCCTATTGATTTATTGGGCGATGCCGACATTGAAAGATATAAAACTGCTTTAGATATTTGTGACAAAGATAAGAATATTGACATAATTATATTGATCCTATTATTACAAACACCAAAGATTGATGAAGAGATTGTTGAAGTTGCAAGGAATGTTAAGAAGCCTGTTATTGTGGTTTCTACTGGTAGCCATAGCAAGCAAAAGATTGCAAAAAATTTAGAGAGAGCTGGAATGCCTGTATATGCATATACTGACCAAGTCGCAAAAGCTTTGAAGAATGTGAAATTTCACAATAAACTTTAAAAAAAGATTTATTGGACTGACATTCAAACAAGAAGTTGAAGGAACTCAATACCTAGTCTCAGTTGTTATTATTGGTAACCAATGGGAACTTGGAATTCTCAATAAAAAATATAATCGTGTTTACACAGAACCAGTCAAATTATTTTATGCAAATAACGGCGCAGAACAATTTGCAAAATTAGTTTTTGATAATGTAATCTTATGGTTGAAAGCAGGACAAACTCCAAAACAGGTTTATACAAATGCAATACAATTTGTTAATTCCGAATGCCTACCTCACATGAACAATTTCCCTCCGCAAAAAAGTTTTCAGCCTATCAAAGATGCTTTTGGGGGTTACTTTAATTCAGATAGAATTTATGTTTTAAGGAATGAAAATGTCTCTAATGTTCAAATTTCAATAAAATTTTTCTCTGTTGATAATGAATGGGAAATAAAACTTAATGACAATTATCATCACATTTCTCGGAGCATTTCATATAAACCTCAAATGTTACAGATTTATGAACAGATAGTTAAAAGATTAAAAACTCAAAGTGTTGATGAAGTAATAAATTATCTAGAAGGATTATAAGCTCTTAAAATCTAATCTTAAAACTGAGGCTGCTCGGATTTGAACCGAGATTGCGAACACCCCAAGCTCGAGTGATAACCAAGTTACACTACAGCCCCATAAGAAGAAAGTTTACTCTTTTTCTATTAAAATATTTCGAAATCCTCAAGCGACAAAGATTTAAACAATAATATCTATATTCCAACAGATGAAAGAAAAAAAGAAGGTGCATCATATTTGGAAAGAGGATGTTGTGCAATTGATTTTTGGTTCTTTAATGCTTGGTGTGCCTGCAGCATTCACAGAAGAAATCTGGGTGCTTGGAAGCACATTAAGTTTTATCCACTACTTTTTGCTATTCCTTTTGTCAATGGTTCTAATTGCATTAATGGTCTTCCACACAGGTTACAGAATTCACTCTATAAAAACTTTAGAAAAATTATATGTTCAAAGGGTAATGTTATCCTATTTAATCATATTACTAACTTGTGCAGTATTCTTGACTTTGATTGACAGAGCTCCATGGTTTAGTGAGCCTATCATAGCCATTCAAATAATAATTGTAATGGGTGTTCCTGCATCTATTTCAGGTATTGCTGCGGACATGATCAATTAATTTTTCTTTTTGTAAGAAGCAATCATTTCTAACATCAGTTTTGCAGCCATGTGCGCAGTTCTCTCATCTTGATCAAACTTTGGATTAAGCTCCATTATATCGAATCCAACAATATTCAATTCCTTAAAGATTCTTTTCAACAAGAATAATGCTTGATTGAAATTAATCCCTCCAGGTACCGGACAAGAAACACCCGGTGCAAATGCCGGATCAAACACATCTAAATCTATTGAAACATAAACTTTTCCTTTAACTTTATTTTTTATTCTTGACCAGACATGTTCCAGACCTTTTTCATAGAACTCTTCAGCATAAACAACTTCCAATCTTTGCTTTTTGATATTCTTTAACTCTTCAATCTCTGGCTCTCTAACTCCTAATTCAATTGAGCGTCCAAGATTAACTTCCGCATCTGAAAGCACAGAACCATAATACCCATGCATTGAAGACACAATGTCTGGATGCGCATCAAAATAAATAATTGTTACATCTTTGAAGTTCTTCAAAACTTCTGCTGTTATGGAATGATCTCCTCCAACAACAATAGGAAATTTTCCTTTTAGAACTTCAATGACTTTAGAAACTTTTTTCTTGTCAACATTTCCATAATCATGAATCTTTTGTTTGATTGTTCCAGAACTGACCTGTGCCATATAGAACGAACCTTTACGCTTGAAAATGCATCTTTCATAGGCAACAGAACGAATAGCATCCGGTCCTTTCTTGCATCCAGCTCTTTGTGATACTGAACCCGATTCATCAGGAACACCAATGATTACAAACTCTGCATCTTGTAATGGCGCATTCGCGTATGGAAATTTCATCCTAAGGATTAAAGGCTATGAATTTATAATGTTTTTGTCTCGCAAGTGTCCGCCTTTTTTGAACACTCTGAACTTTCTTTTTAGTTCTTTTTCTTTTTTTGATTTTCTATGTTCGTATGAAGTATATTCTCCCATAAATTATATGAAATAATTAGAGTTTAAAAAAATTTAGTAAATTCCTGCAGCTCGGATTAATCTTCTGTCTTCCAAAGTCAATTCATCAAGTTCTAAACCTAAATCACTAAGTTGTTGCCATCGAGAGTCTATAACTCTTTCAGATCTGGGATAAACTAATCTCGGTGCTTTAATTATTCCATGACCTTCTAAAGAATCTAAAGTAAAAGAGCCAAAATCTCTACGCGTAGTAACAAGTCTCCTAGTTTTCATTTCAGGATATATTTTTTGAGTTGGAATCACTGCACCTTTATCTTGTCCTCTGGGAGTAGAATAAGTATAATTTGCAATCACTGGACCATATGAAACAACAAACAAACTACTTTGAGAAGCATAAGTTACTTCACCAAATTTTTCTTCAGCGATTAATTCCAAACTAGATAACCATCTTCTATCACCTTGAGTTTCTCTTGAACCAGAAGTATCTGGTCTAAAAAAACTCCCTTCAGCATCAAAAATAGGAAGTGGGTGTAAATTATTAATCTCAGCAAACCTTAGGGCTGCTTTGAATGTATCTAAGTTTGGATTATATTCCCTTTGTTTGACACCAGAATGAACAGAAAGCAAGTAATCAATTCCTCCTTTTGAAAAAAGAATATATCTTCCTTTTTCTTGATCCATTATAGGAGTTTCTTCTCTATAAGAAAACCCTTGATCAGTTAATTTTGTTATTAATAATTCTTTTATTCTTTCATTCATTGTTCTTCAAGCTCTTTCCAAAGCGCATCTTCTGCTTCTTCAAATTCTTTTTCTGTGATTATTTTTTTCTTAACCAATAAGTCAATTAATGCGTCAACCTTATTGTATGAGGCAATTGCAATCTCCTGTGGAGACATTTCGTCGTCATTTTCCATATTTTTTTTGCAACAATGAAAGTATTTAAATGTTTCGCTACTAAGTAGGAATTAACAAGGAATAGAAAAGTTTTATAATTTAGAATACATTATATATATGTGCACAACATCCAGAAATTGGCCACAGAAGTTTTTGGATTTCGGAGAGGCGAAAATATAATTATTCTGAATGATTATCCAACAGCAAAAAAAGTTTCTAAAGCTTTTGATGATAGAAGAGATTTTGCAAGGCTTTGGCACAAAGAATTAACCGACTTAGCAAGAAAATTAAATCTTTACATTGAGCCAATAATATTTTATGAACCTACTGGTGAGCATGGTGCAGAGCTTCCAGTAGAAGCAATGCAAGGCAATAAAAAAATAAATATCTACGAGAAAATGCGCAGGCTTGGAACAAAAGATATTGTAATCGCATTTACAGAATTTTCTGCAACAGGTCCATTGACAAACTTTGCAAAGAGACAAAAGTTTCGCGGTGCCAGTATGCCTGGTGTTCTTGAGGATATGAGTGCACTTAATGCAGAGCCTGAAAAGATTGCAAAGAGAGCAAAGATTTTAGCAACCAAACTAAAAAATTCCAGGACTGCAAAAGTAATTTTTTCAACAGGCCATGAAATGGAATTTGATTTTTCTAATAGCAAGGTTGAAGTTGATGATGGGATCTGCAAAGAGCCAGGCACAATAATTAATTTACCCTTTGGAGAAGCATTCATAACCCCAAATCTTGGAAATGGCAGTAAGACTCAGGGTTACCTTCCAGTATTTTATGATAATTATCTCGTAGTCTATGAAGTCAAGGAAGGAAAAATTATTGATGTAATCACAGACTCACCAAAATCCCGCGAAATGCAAAGATACTTTCAAGAGGATCCAGCAAGAGGCAACATAGCAGAGTTTGGTTTGGGCTGTAATGACAAAGCAACATTCATTGGTAATATTCTTCAAGATGAAAAAATAGAAGGAATGCATTGGGCTTATGGATATAATGACTACATGGGCGGAAAAATTAAAGCTTCAGATTTCAGATACCAAGCTGTACACATGGATCATATTTACAATAAAGAAGCAAAAATCAAAGTAAACAGAATTAAATTAGTCTATAAAGATGGTAAGGAAGAAATAATCATGGAAAACTCTAGGTATAGCTTCAATATTCAAAATGAATTTTCACTCTGAGTCTTCAGAATCTTCCTCAGAGAATTCCATTTCTTCTGCAGATCTTTTCTTCACTTTGATTTTCTCAATTTGAATGCATTCTACAGGACAAATAGTTGAAGCTTCGCTATTGCTATTGTATTCATCTTCATTAATATCTAGCTTTTTTGGTTTGGCTTTGAACTCACCATTCTTCTCAATCATCTCCCAATTTTCTGGGCAGACTGAAACGCAAGCTCCACAACCAATACAAGCTTTTCTGTCATGAGTGATTCTATAGTGACTCATAAAAACTAATAGTTCAATCATCATTTTTAAAGGTTTCTAATCCCAGCTATTCAATCAATTGGTTGAAAAAATTATCCTATTTTTTTACTTTCAAAACAGACTTTGAAGCAATGAGAAAATGTCTGAAATTCTGAATAGGAGTATAGCTTGAACCTGCAATTTGGGTCTTACTTTTTTTGATCGCCTTGAATATAGATTCAATATTCTCTTCTTCAGTAATAATCCCTGCGGAATTCAAATGCTTGATTGAATGTGAATCACTTCCAGCAGTTTTTGGCATTTTCAATTCATCAGAATATTTGAATGCTTGAGCATTGTACTTTGCCGGAACTGAAGAATTAATTACTTCCATTGCATGCACTTGTAAAAGATATTTTTCTTGCCATTTAATTTTTGGAATTGTTGGATGTGCAGCAACACTTAAACAATTATAATTCTTAATTCTTTCTAATAAATACACTAAAGGCAACTTTGTTCTGTAAAAATCAAACCTATGTTTTATTCTTGCAGGAGCAATTTCTTTTTCATAAAATTCTTTCAACTCTGAAGTATTATAAAAATATAACAATAAATGTCTGAAATCAGAACTCCCAACTTCAATTCCAGGAATGACTAAAGCTTTCTTATCTTTGTAAGCTTCAACAGCTCCAGTAATTACATTATGATCAGTGATTGCAATTCCAGTTCGAAGTTTCTTTACCATCTTCAGTAAATCTTTGATTGAAGAAGTTCCATCAGAATATCTTGAATGAACATGCATATCTATGAATACCATTCTATTCAAATCAAGTTTCTAAATTTAAATATCTTACTCATACCTTAAGGCATCAATGGGACTCAGTTTAGAAGCTTTGTATGCAGGCCATAATCCACTAATGACTCCAACAATGAATGCGAATGCTAAAGAAAAGAATATTACACTCCACATTATAGTAATGTTCAAATAATCATAACCTGCAATGGTTGCAATTCCAGAAACTGAGAATGCAAATAAAGTTCCTACAATAACTCCAATCATTCCTCCTGCTAAACCAATTAATCCAGACTCAATCAAAAAAAGTATTAATATCTGTTTCCCATTTGCACCTATTGCTTTCATTGCTCCAATCTCTTTTGTCCTTTCAAGTACTGAAGTGTACATTGTATTCATAATTCCAACACCACCAACCACTAAAGAAATTGTTGCTATTCCCGCAAGAATGAATTGTACTATTCCAAGAATGCTTCCTAATTGTGCCATTAATTGTTCAGGAGTATAAACCTCAAAGTTATCATTCCCCCTACTATTCTCTAGATTTGCTTGAACTTTTTCTGCAATCTCATCCAAATCTTTTCCTTCTTCAACAGCAGCATAAATAAAATTTACTTCTTCACCTTTGTCAAACATTTCTTTTGCATCTTCTTTTGGGATGTAAAGAACATTATCCACTTCTTGTGTTCCTATTTTTTTCAAAATCCCAATCACCTTAAACTTCTCTCCATCTATCTCAAAACTATTCTTTAGTCTTATTTTATCCTCAAAGAGATTATTTGCAAATCCATACCCTATCACAGCAACTTTCCTCTCTCCAGAACTAAACCATTTTCCTTCGCCAATTTCGGCATTGATATCTACTTTTCCTTCTTCTGCTAAGTTTGAATCAATCGCTTTCAAGAATGTAACATAATCTTGATTATCATAATTGACTGTGGCCGAAGTTAAGATTGCACCCCCAGCATAATCAACTCCAATTGTATTCTCAACTATTTCAACATCATCCTCTGTGAGTCCTGAATCTCCAACTGGCGGCCCAGTCAATCCTTCTGGGACTATTCGAATCTTTCCTGCGCCTAATACAGAGAACTGTTCAATAATAGCATTCTCTAAACCTTGCCCTATTGTAATTAATGAAACAATCGCAGCAATGCCTATGATCACTCCTAAGACTGTCAACCAACTTCTTAATTGCCTGTGAGCCATATTCTTCAAACTAAGAAAAAATAACTCTTTGATCATTCTTTCAATGCCTCCACAGGTGTTAATTTAGAAGCCCTATTTGCAGGCACATATCCAGAAATCATTCCAACAATAAAAGCAAAAGCCACTCCTAAAAATATTACCCAATAATCTACATGAATGCTTAGTAGCATAAATCCTGATTGTTCTGCAACTTTTCCGATTGAAAAAGAAATAATCGAGCCTAATATCACACCAATTATCCCTCCAACCAAACCCATCAACCCTGCTTCTACAATAAACATATATTTGATATCTTTTGGAGATGCACCAATAGCCTTCATAATTCCTATTTCCTTCTTTCTTTCAAGTACATTCGTAAACATAGAATTCATAATCCCTAATCCTCCAACAAAGAGTGATATTGCTGCAATCCCAACCAACACAATCTGCACAACATTCAAAATGATTCCTAATTGCTGCAAGATTTGATCCGGAGTATATGCTTCAATATCTTCGGCATCCCTAACTCTTTCTAATCTTGATTGAGCATTTTTTGCAACTTCATTCACATCAAATCCTTCCATAACAACAACTTCAATCATGCTCAGACTTGAAGAATCAGAAAATAAAACTCTAGCATCTTCCATTGCAATGTATGCTTGGTTATCATCCTGCTCATTTCCAACTTTGTTCATGATTCCAATCACTTCAAAACTCATAGAATCAATTTCAATTTTATTACCTACATAAATTTCTTTTTCTAATGTTTTGTGTGCAAGACTATTTCCTAAGATTATGAACCCTTTTTCATTATCTTTTGGCCATCTCCCAATCTCTAACGAGAATCCATCGCCCTCAAATGCTTCTCCTAAACTATTTTCGGATTCAAATCCAAAAATGTTTGTATACTTGTCCTTGTTTCTATATTCGATTGTCTTCCCTTGATAAAAGAATGAATTAGTATAATCCACTCCAGCAACTCCATTAATTGTATCTGCATCTTCTTCTGTAATCTTTCCTGCTTCTAATGCCATAAACCCTGCACTAGTTTTAGGGATAACAAAAAATTTATTAGAACCCATATTTTCAAATTGTTCTTGAATAGCATTCTCCAAACCTTGAGAAAGAGAAATCAATGAAACAATTGCAGCAATACCAATAACTATTCCAATTATTGTTAGCCAACTACGAACCTTTCGGTGCATAATACTTTTTACTGCAAAGTTTAGATAATGTTTCATAAATCATCAAACAAATCCTTAATCTTTCTTGGAAGCTTTTGAAGATTGCTTGGTCGGAAGAACAAAATAATTCTAAATGGTAATTGAATGATTCTTTTTAATCCATGCTTTAATGCAGCATCAAACTTTCTCTCACGTTTCCATCCTTTGTAAGAATAATAAACAAACAATATCAAAAGAACATACCCAATTATCATTCCTAACGAAGTTGTTTTTCCATCCAGGCCATAACTTTTAATTTCATTTTTTGTATAAACTGGTAAAACTAAAGTAAATTCTTCCTCAAATTCTTGATTATATGAATCTTTGTAAGTTGCAATTAAATTTAATGCTACATCTTCCTTATTAAAAACATAAATATCATAACTTGCAGTTTCAAAATCATCACTTTCTAAATTCCCAATATATTCAGTATCAGGTCCTATTACATCATAACCTTCCCCTTCTAAAATCTTCAATGAAAGAAACTTCACTTCAGTTGGCCCAACATTGCTTGCAGAAACAACAACTTTTCCATTTGTTCCACTTTGGAATGTTGCAAATTCTTCTAAATTGAATGTTAAGTCTGCTTCAGATCCAATCAGGATACCGAATGTATCATTCTTATAATGTACAGAATTGTTCGAATCCCTGTATGTGATTACCAAAGGAATTTTGTATACTCCAGCTGTTGCATCTTCTTCAGCAATTATATTAAAGATAAAAGTATGCTCTTCTCCAGGATTTAATGAAACTAGGGATTGTTCTTTGCTTGATTTGTAAGGTACAATTGGGATTGTTGTACTATCAATATTTAATGAAGTTTCTATGTTTCTAAATTGTGAATATGCATCATTTCTTATTGTTACTGAAAGCTCGGCTGGCTCTCCTGGTGAAAGAAGCTCCGGTTCGGTTTCTATTGAAGCAATATTTAGTGTTGAATCTATTGACTGAACTGAGATATCCAATCCTGGAGTTAAAGTACCTTCATCTTTTGCACTTCTAAAAATAAAATTTAATTCATATATCCCTATGGAAGCATCCTCATCCACCTTTACTCGATACATCATAGAATACTCTTGACCTTGCTGGACTGTTCCGAGGTCTCTAATTCCTTCATCATCGGCTTCTAGTGTGAATGGAAATTCTTCAACAAACTCCAATTCAACTTCTTGTAAATCATCCAAATTAATTATAGAAGTAGAGCTCTGTTCTCCTTCAGTTTCCAGTGAAACATACAAATCAAAATATTCTCCTGGTTGCACAATTGCAGGAACAGCTCGATCAATAGAAATCTTCACTTGTAATAATGAACTCGCTTCGGTTGGGATTGTTACTGAAGTGGTTGTTGCAGTTACAATTGGAATCAAACATAAGAACATAATCAGCAGTATCACTCTTTTCATACAATCACCTTTCCATCCTGAAGCTTGATAACTCTGCCTGCTTGTTTGGCCACTGATAAATCATGTGTTACAATTATTAAAGTTTTCCCTTGATGCCTATGCAAATCAGATAGTAATTTCAATATTTGCTCTCCTGTTTTTGAATCTAAATTTCCTGTGGGCTCATCTGCAAGTATCACTTCCGGATCATTTGCCAGTGAACGAGCAATTGCTACTCTTTGCCTTTCTCCTCCAGAAAGCTCTGATGGCTTGTGCTGCAGTCTATGCCCTAACCCAACTAATTCTAAAAGTTTCTTTGCATTTCTTTCTCTTTGTTCTTCTGTGAGATGATTCTGGAATATCATTGGCATCGAAACATTCTCGACAATATTCAAGCTTGGAATCAAATTAAATGTTTGAAAAATAAATCCTATCTTCTTTCCCCTTATTCTTGCCAGTTCATCTTCTTGCAGATGTGCAATGTTCTGTCCATCCAAATAAATTGCTCCTTTGGTTGGAATATCCAAGCATCCTATTAAGTTTAACATGGTAGACTTCCCACTTCCGGATTTTCCAATGATCGAAACAAACTCTCCTTTCTGAATATCTATACTAATTCCTTGCACAGCATGAACTTCTACTAAATCTAATTTGTAGGTCTTCCAAGCATTCTCAACTTTAATTATTGATGGCACAAAAGATAATTAATGTTTGTAGAATAAAAAGTTTTGTATGGAAATGGATTTAAGCATGTAAACTACATATTCTTTTATGGAAGAGATTCTGAGAAAAAAAATCGAGGCTGCACCTAAGATTGGATTAACTTTGTTTGTTTGCTCTCCAGATAGATATAATGAAACCAGAAATTTTATTCTCAAAACTTGGATGGAAAGTCTATCAAAAAATGGTGTATATTTGAATTTGAATATTCCTTATGAAAATATTATCCAAAGTTTTGCGAGTTCTAAAATTGAACATAATAGATTATTCTTTTTGGATATTGTCAGTAGAAATGAGAGTGACGTCGATAATTGTTATTTTATTGGCAATGATCTCAAAAAATTGCAATTGTCTTTCTCGAGTGTTTTGAAAGAAAGGACTCCAGATTTTATTATTATGGATTCTTTGAATGATTTATTTATGGAAGATGAAAACCGAGCAAAGAAATTACTTAATGAGTACATAAAAAAAGCAAAAGTCAATGAAATAAATGGTATTGTATTACTAAAAAAGGAACCTTTAATAGATGAAATTCTCGACGAGCACATAAAAAACTTTGATAATATTATAGAACTTTACTAAAAAAATTGAAAAAAATAAAAATTTAACCACAAATAATCAGAAACTTATTTTCTCTTTTTTTTCTTTGCTGCCATTTTTTTGTTCACCTCTAAACTATGATACAAATATAATGTACAATGTAATATTTAAATGTTATTATTTTTTTCTAGAAATGTTTTGACTAAATAAAAAATTTTTTCATGCCCTTTTGAATTAGGATGAACACCATCTTCAAGTAATTTCTTGTAACTTTGTTGATTAAATACTTTCAAAATGTTCACAAATCCAACATAATTTTCTCTCGATAAATCCTTAATTATTCTATCAAATTGTTTAATCTCTTCATTTTTATAAGCGCTTCCAGGTTTCCAAGGAATGGGATCTGTTTTTGGTTCATCAACCGGAGTCAAACCCAAAAAAATAATTTCTGAAGAATATTTTTTTGCTAGTTTTATTAGTTGTAAAATATTTTTTGAGAACTCATTCAAAGTTATTTCTAGAGTTTTGCTTTCAATATCAATTTGGGAATCATTTAGCCCTACTTCAATGATGATTATTCTCCTACTTTCATGAAGTCTTTGTCGAATTTCAAATTCAAATCTCTTTAAAACATCTCTTGTTGTATTCCCTGGAATACCCAAATTATAGACTGGACAATAATAGTTCTCATCTTGAGAATATTTCCCCTCTAAATATTTCTTTAATTTTGCAACCCAGCCCCCCTCATTATCATTATACCCTGTAGCAATACTTGCACCAAAGACTAAGATTTCCATTCAGGAAAAGTAGCACTAGAAGTATAAAAATTTTGCTTAGAAATGTTTATAAGGAATCTTTTTTTCCTTCTTGATATCGCGGGGGTAGCAAAGCGGTCAAATGCGACAGACTCAAGATCTGTTACCTTAGTGGTTTCGCAGGTTCGAATCCTGTCCCCCGCATTTCAATAAAATGATATCCCGTGAAGAAGCAATAAATTTCTTGAAGACTATGCCTCAGTTAGATTCTGATATGAACCATTATCTTGAGACTGAAGCGATTATGGTTGGATTAGCAAGAAAATTCAATGAAGATGAGGGCTATTGGGGAATGTTGGGATTACTGCATGATATTGATTGGTCCCAAACAAAAACTAACCTTAAAGAGCACGGAATCAAAGCCAGAGAAATGTTAGAGCATTTAGGTTTTGAACCAGAATTTATTGAGATAATCCAATCGCATACTTTTGGTTATGAAGAAATTCCAGCATTTAAGGACAAAAAAAGATCCAAAGAAATAGAACACTGCCTTGCAGCTGCAGAAACTCTGACTGGAATTATTTATGCTTATGCACTAATGCGCGGAAAAAAGATTTCTGATATGGAACCAAAGGGTTTGAAGAAGAAATTTGACAATCGAACATTCGCGGCAAATTGCAATAGAGAAATTATTAAAGAAATAGAACTTACATCTCTAAAATTAGATGAACTCTTTAGCATAGCTATTGAATCTATGAAAAGAATAAAAGCTCAAATAGGCTTGGAGTAGAAATGCATTTAATTATACGAAAATCAGAAATTGAAGGCCGAGGTGTCTTTGCGGGTAAGGATATCCAAAAGGGTGAGATTGTCATTAGATGGAATTGCAAAGAATTAACCTCAGAAGAAGCAAAAATTCTCCCTGAAACTGAAAAAAAGTATCTTACTTTTGTTGATAAGAAATATTATCTTATGCTTCCACCAGCAAGATATGTGAATCATTCTTGCAATCCGAATACTTTTGTTAAAGACTTTTGTGATGTTGCAAAAAGAAATATTCAGAATGGTGAGGAAATAACAACTGACTACTCGGCAACTATGGATACTACTGAATCCATGAACTGCAAATGCAATAGCCATAACTGCAGGAAAATTATAAGGGCAAGTATAACCCAATTTTAAGATTCCTAATGATTACAATGTGCCATTGGTTGGAATAGTTTAACTTTGCATGAAAGTATGATTATATAATAAAGTATTACATCTTCTGCATCTAACATCATAACCATTTCTTCCGCTTAATGGTCCTATTGATTCTTCATTATCTATTTTTGGTGCCCCAAGAAATATTTGTTCACAACAGCCACATTTGTATCCAACTCTCACCTCAGAATCTCCTTTAATACCTAGTATTTGATAAGTTTTTGTAGGTCGCAATTTTAAAGGCTCTTCTTCTAAGATAACAATCTCTCCTTGAAATCTCTTTCTCAAGAAATTCATATCAACAACTAGATCTTCAAGTTCTTCTCCATAATTCCATAATAACCTTTCAAAATCCCCTGGTCTAGCTCTTGGTAACATTATTCAAAAAAGAATCCCTTGATTAAAAAGCATTCTTAATCTGAAGTATACAAGTGTTCACAAGATTTAAAAAGGGAAAAATTCGATATTAACCAAAAAGATGGTAAATGTTTATTTTTCTGAAACTGTCTCGACACGATTCGAGCAAAAATTACATAAAGTCTTGGCATCAATGCAAGAAAAAAAGAGCTAAATGGTCTTCTCTAATGTCTGTGCAGAATAATCTACCCCCAATATAAAAAAAACTGCTACTGCAACAACAATTATGAATGAAGCAAACATAACGATTTTGAAAGTCCTTGTCTTGTAAAAAGGAGTCTTCTGCTTAAACAAAGGCTTAAGTTTGGGAGTAATTGTTATAGACATATCATTTAAGTGTTGAAAAAACTATTTAATATTTGCGATTTTACATTAGCCCAACCTTTAAATCAATTAAGAAAAAACATTTCAGAATATAGTTGTAAAAAACCAAGTCTATGTAATAATGATCATTATCAACAGTAATTCTTTTCTGCCTTTCAAGTTCACGACTGCTCCACATGGAATTAATTGATTCGTTTAGATAAAAATTTCTAATCTTTGAACTTTTTACTTTTATTAAAAGTCGATAATGTGTCCAAGACAATTCGCCACGCAGTGCGTGGCTTTTTGGAAATGTTGAATTTTTTTCTAAAAGAATTACTTAATATTTGCGATTTTTTCCTTAATTTTCTCTTGTGCTTCAGATACTGCTAATGCTCCATCCACTTCACAATATATTCCCTTATTCTTATAAAATTTAATCAAAGGAAAAGTATCTCTGTTGTAAACTTCCAAGCGATTCTTGATTGTATCTTCATTATCATCAGCTCTTTGATAAAGCTTTGAAGAGCATTTGTCACAAACACCTTCGACTTTGGAAGGAATTGTCAACCCATAAATAGCTCCACAACTTGGACAAAGCTTTCGAGCAATAGTTCTTTTAATGATCAACGAATCTTCACAGAAAAGATCAACAACCAAATTCACTTTTGTAATTTTATCCAATTCTTCTGCTTGCGCAAGAGTCCTTGGAAAACCATCCAGAATAAAATTCTCTTTAGGCAGATTTTTCTTTAATAGTTCAATAATTATCGAATCCGGAACCAAGGACCCAGATTTCATGAAAGCTTCTGCTTCCTGCGCTAAAGGTGTATTAAGCTTCAATTCATTCCTCAACAAATCCCCTGTAGAGACATGAACCAGATTTAAATCCTTTGAAAGTAATTTTGCTTGTGTCCCTTTTCCTGAAGAAGGTTTTCCTAGAATTATTAGCTTCATGCTTCAGAGCTTAATTTTCATGTATAAAAGAATTTCTATTTTTGGAGATATAATTGTTTATAAAATAAATTGGATGAAAATAGATTATGATAGATTTAAGACTTTTTTCAGTTATTCCTGGTCCAGAATTTTATGGCATATTTGGTGTTATGGGTGCAAATAAAACTAAAAGGATTGTCACAATTGGAGATCAATTAAGCTATGGAGGAGTTAAATATTTAGCTCTTAAACCTCAAAATAATCTTCGAGGAAATGAAGGATTAGACAAAATTATTGCCCGTGATAATACTTGGATTCCAGGAATGACTATACCAGAAGATGATTTTTCCTCAGCAGTTGAAGCATTGGACCGAGATTTAAAAATTCAAGTTGTAATTCTTGATGAATATCATATGTTTAAACCTGAAGCAGTATTACAATTTATTGAGAATGCAAGAGTACGAAGGCTTCATGTTTTATTTTGCGGATTAGTGAGTGATTCAGGAGGTGTACCTTTTGAACTTTACCCCTATCTTTCATCTTTGGTTGGAGAAAATAGAGAAGACATGGCTGGATATTGTAAAATAACTCCCGGATGTAACAGAAAAGCTTCATTCAATCAAGCCATTTTTCCAAATGGAACTTTGGTTCCTTATGACCCTACAGCAAGAAGAAAAAAAGGAAATGTTGTTTCTGATAGTAGCTCAATTATTGTTGAAGAAAAAGTTGATATCAAATATATCCCTGCATGCAATCATTGTTTTAAATTACCTCCCGGAGCGCCTGCTAGTCCTTTAGATCATTTGAGAACTGGTGAAGAATTATTAAGAGTAAGAAGAGTATGAAAATAGCAATCATAGGCACACATGGAACTTTCAAAACTACTTTAGTTTACTTTCTCGCTGGTGTCCTCAAAGCAAAAGGCAAGAATGTTGGAATCATCAGAGAAATGGTGAGAGCCTGTCCATACTTTAAGAAGGAACATGGAAATATCCTGGCACAGAACTGGGTTCTATTGACTCAAGCACAATTAGAGAGAGAATATCAAGAAACTTATGATTATGTCATTTGCGATAGAAGTATTGTTGACAATTATATTTATGCACAAGAAGCTTATGAAAAAGAAGATCAGCCTTTGCCAAACTGGATTGAACCGTTTGTATTACATCACTCCAAAACTTATGATTACTTATTCAAAACTCCATTGTCTCCAATGGGATTAGTTGATGATAAAACCAGATCTATTGATAGAGAATGGCAACAACAGATTGATGAAAGATTAAAAGTTTATCTTGAAGAAAAGAAAATTAAACACATTGAATTGCCAGTATCTGAGGTATTCGAATATGATGATATAATCGAGTATGCAACCAAGCAAGCCAAATTCATGGCTGCCCATATTATTGACATGGATGTGCAGAAGAGGATAATATGAAACTCAAAGCTCTTCTTTACCTAGCTCCGATAATTTTTGGTGTTGGATATTTGAATATAAACTTTCAACAAAAAAACTCTTGAAGCACAAGAAAGATTTTCAGAATTAGAAAGACTTGCAGATGTTGATGGAAATAATAGTTTATCAAAAGTTGAAAAAGACTTAATGTATAAAAGATTAGAGTCTAATTGTGTAGATGCACTTTACTATTCTGTCTGTTTACCCTGGTCTGATATGCATCAAGTCTCATTTAGAGATTTAGACACTATTGAAAAAACAATTCAGGAGTACCAAAAAAATTAAAAAATAAGCCTCTGCCGGGATTTGAACCCGGGACCTCTTGCTTACCAAGCAAGTGCTATACCAGGCTAAGCCACAGAGGCTTTCACACTGAAGAGAATTACAATTGTTTTTAATCTTTTTGCTTTTTTTGGAATAATTTTTCTGCAGGACAACCAAGTTCTTTTTGTTTACAATATTTACATGCTAATGAGCTCCGAATAAAGCCATTTCCAAAAGAGGATAATAAGACTAATAAAATAATTAATCCTAAATTGAGCCAATTGAAGTTAAGAATTAACAAAATAATTCCAATAGTAAAAGGAATGATTGAAACTAAAAAGTCCGGCAAAATATTTTTCCAAGTAATTTTTCTTTGACAAAATAATTCGTTGCCTTTCTTGAAAAATATAGAACTAATTTTTCCCTTGCCAAAAGCACAGCGTTTACCATAATAATAGCAATTGACACAACTGGTTTTCAATAATTTGAACTCCAAAAACAAGATATATGCAAAATAAGGAATTAACCAAAAATAGCCTATCTGACTAATAATAAATGCTCCAATGAAATAAACACAAAACTGAAATAAATTAGAAATTAGAATAATTGTAAAGGGATAATTTTCGTATTCCATATGATTAATAATTAGTCGAAGAATATAAAGTTAGCCCAATAGCGATCTAATATAATAGAGAGCATAAAAATTTATATATCGAAAAAGTTGATAAAAGCATATGGCAAAAGATCCAATACAAGAATTAAAAGAAGAATATTCTAAAATTAGTCCTTTGTTTGAACAATTAAGAGCAGAGATAAATGCTTCAAGACAAAGTGCCGCTGCAGACAAAATCAAAGAAATTGAAAAAAGTTTAGAAGAATTAAAGAGAAAAGTAGTTAATGATTTTAAATGGTTGTTACCACAAGAACCTATGCAACCACAGAAAAAAGGTTGGTTCAAGTAGAAAATCTTTCGGAATTTCTGAAAATTTTTCGAAATTTTATAAATAACACATATAAAGCTTACAAATCTTTAAATAAAATGCCTTCTTATACTATTTTAACGCCGGACGCTGGACATAACCCCGCGCAGGCTTTTTAAAGCAACTTTAGTATAGGAGGAACAAAGATGTCAAAGCTACTAAAAAGTATGAAATCAGGAAACTTTGAGTTGAGCATATGGGAAAACGAGAAGGACTTTGAGGATGTTGGAGTTGTTGGTTATCAAACCATAACTGTAAGAAAATCTTGGAAGGATCAGAATGGTGTCTCTCGTGACCAGAAGCTTCATCTAAGGAAACAGGATATAGAGCGGGTCTTGGTGCTTTTGAGAAAAGCTCAGGAACACTTGCTCTTGGAGGGAGAACATGAACAAACAAAAGGAGCTTTCAATTGAGGATTTACCAGGTGTAGGCGCAGCAACAGCAGAAAAATTAAGAGAAGCAGGTTACAACAATCTAATGGCAATGGCAGTTGCCAGTCCAGGCGAGTTAGTCGAATGTGCAGGCATTGGCGAAGCTGCAGCAAGAAAAATGATCAATACAGCCCGTAATAATTTGGATATGGGCTTCACTTCTGGTGATGAATTACTAGAAAAAAGAAATAATGTTATCAGAATCTCAACAGGTTCAAAAGCCTTTGATGCAATGATAAATGGTGGAATGGAATCTGGCGGAATCACAGAATGTTATGGCCAATTTGGTTCTGGTAAATCAGCTCTAGCTCACCAATTAGCAATCAATGGTTTATTCGTAAATGAAGAGGGCGAACCAACATCCACAGTAGTATGGATAGATTCTGAGAACACTTTTCGCCCAGAAAGAATAAAAGAAATTTGCGAGAATAATAATCTTGATCCCATGAAAGTTCTTCGTAATATAAAAGTCGTTCGCGCATTCAACTCTGATCATCAAATGATGTGCGCAGAAAAAGTTGAAGATCTTATAGAAAAAGAACAATTGAATGTAAAATTAATTATTGTAGATTCATTGATGACACATTTTAGATCCGAATTTTGTGGCCGGGGAAACTTGAGTGATAGACAGCAAAAGATTAACAAACATATGCATTCATTAATGAAGATTGCTGATCAGTATAATCTTTGTGTCTATGTAACAAATCAAGTTATGGCAAAGCCAGATACTTTCTTTGGAGATCCAACAGCTCCCATCGGGGGTAACATAGTTGGTCACAATTGTTTAACCGAAGATTCTTTAATCCAATTAGATACTGGTGAGATTGTTCCAATGTTTGAAATTTTCGATAAGTCAAAGGTCTTATCAACACCTTTAAACAAAGGAATGCAAACAATTCCTTCACAGATTGGAACGATTGTCGTAAGAAATGACATAAATAAAGAATATACTATTAAGACATTGAACCAAATTAAATGCTCCCCAGGGCACAGATTCTTTAAGGTTGAAAATTTCAAGATTGTTGAATGCGAGGCTGAGAATCTTAAGGAAGGCGAATATATTGCTCAAGGACTTAATCTGGAAATTGAAGGTCAAATCCAAACTTTACCAGAGATTCAATTAAGAGAGCTAGTCACTTTTGATAAGACTGCTGTTGAATTAGTTCAAGCAATTCCTTCAACCAGACATGAAATCTGTTCGCATCTGACTATTACTCCTCGACAATTAAGGAGAGTATTGAATCAAGACTATCCAACTGATTTACAGAATGTTGAACATTTGATTTCAATGGGAGTTTCAGAAGAACTAAAAAATCATGTGCAACCATTTTATTCATCTAAACATCAAAAGTTGCAGATGCCAAAAGAACTCAATGTAGAATTAGCTCAAATCTTTGGTTATTTCCTTGGAGATGGTAATTTTGAAGATAGGGGTTTAAGATTCAAGGATGAAAGAGTTGAAGTTCTAAATACTTACAATGATTTATTCACACAGGTCTTCAAAAAATCTGGTGTAATCCACAAGGACAAAGAAAAAAATTGTTTCACTTTAGATATAAACTCTATCGCAATAAAGAAACTATTTGATTCTGTCCAGTATGATATGATTTCATTAATCAGCAAGTCTCCTAAGACTCATGTCTGTGCTTTTTTGAAAGGTTTCTTTGATGCTGATGGATCTGTTAGCAATAATAAGATTACTTTAAGCCAAAAGGATGATTATACCATTAGACTTGTTCAGCTCCTGTTGAATCGCTTGGGTATAAGAGCTAATCTTAGAAAACAAATTGTTCAAGGTAATCCAATAAATCATTTGACTGTTGGCGATGCTGAATCTTTATTGTTATACATTGATCTTATTGGTATGAGCGCAAGTGATAAGAAAGAAAAATTACATATTATCTATGAGAAATTTAAGACTAGCAATACTCAGATGATGAGCCCAATAAAAAGAAAAAGTCTCTGGGAATTAATTGAAAGTTTTGGGATCTTTCCCTCAACAATTTTAAAACCCAGAACAAAAGATTATGAATATGTCGGACTAAGAGAACTCAAAAATGTAGTCGAAGTTTTAATAAAGAAGGAAAAGCCTTGCTCAGAACTAAATTTTCTTATTGCTCTTTTACAGGGTGAAATTCGTTTTGAAAAGATAAGGAAGATTAATATTAAAGATGCAAAGGGGCAGTTATTCTTTGATTTTTCTGTACCTGGAGTTGAAAACTATTTTGCTAATGGTTTTTTAACTCATAACAGCCAAACCAGAATTTACTTGAGAAGAGGCAAGGGCGATACTCGAGTTGCAAAGCTTGTTGACAGCCCTTACTTAGCTGATGGCGAATCTATTTTCAGGATTACAGAAAAAGGCATTGCTGATGTGAAATAATTTTTTTACTTTCTATATTTTTTTAAATTCTTTATTTCTAAATACTTTATGCCTAAAATTTATTCTCCCGTTGTTTTATCTCCTTTGGATTGTGATTATGATCCTTCAAAAAAACAATTTGCTCTTCTAGGGATAACAGATGATTCAGTTAATGTTTTGTTTGGTCCAACTCAAGATTTAGAATCCTTAATTAAAATTTTAGAAGCCAATAGAAATTATGCTTTGAGATATCTTTCTCCAATTCAGGAACTTAAATTAAAAGGTACATCTTATTTAGTTAGAGCTTTTCATTCTGGAGAGATTCAAGATTTCCAAAGATTAAGAAATCCTAAAAAAAGGGCTTCTTATCCTTCTGATTGACAGAACTTTATCATCACTAGCATTATTTGGGTTTGTTGCATCTGTTGTAACTTCTCTATAATCTGATCTTCCACCATTGTCTGAGTCACTATCATTCGGATCTGTCGAGTATCTGAATATTTCTTCCCAATCATTCAGCAAATCATTATCACTGTCAGCATCATTTGGATCGGTTCCATATGTTACTTCAACGGAATCTGAAAGTAAATCCCCATCTGAATCTATTTCTGGGCAAATTTCCGGATAATCAGTATAAGCTAGGATAGAATTCCCATAATCCTGCCCAATGAGTATTGTTGCAGTTGTTTCAGGACAAGAAGTGATAATTGAAATCCCCTCTTGGTCTGAACCTGGAATTAAATAGTCATTTAGTATTGTCCCATTCATTTTCATTTCAACCAAAGTATTTGAAGAATCATACAGAACATACAATATTGCAGTAGTTCTATCAAAATACAAATCTGAAATATCAGTCCTTCCAGCTACTGGTGTGAATGAAGTTACATAAGACACACTTCCACTTGTTGAAGTATCTACATTGAATACATAAATTACTCCATTCTCTTGTAATGCCGCTAAGAATAATCCTCCTGATCGACCTGTAGAATAATAATGATACCCATTTGGCACAAATGTTAATCCTTCTAATCCAAGATTTGCACTTGAGCTCGCCATCCAGCTTGTTAAAGACCAGGATTTTCCAGTTAATCTTCCTGTGCTTGTATCAAACTCTACGATAGAATCCGGATTCTCAATTCCTATGTACACATAATTTGAACTTAAGTTTGCAAAAGTCACACCTTCATAATCTCCTGATAAATAATAGTTCACAACTGAAGATCCATCTATGTTCATGTAACTAATTATTCCAGAATCACTAACTGTGAAGACTTTATTGTTTTCTGGATTGTAAAATAAAGCACTAACTTCAAAGGATGCTGGTAATCCCGAGCCTATCTCAGTATAATCCGAACTTCCTGGCCATGATGTTGATGCACTTGCTAATTGGAATAATAAGATGATCATTAATCCATAAATTCCTTTTTTCATAAACTTTTTTTTAAAAATGGAAGTTTAAAAATTTTACGCCCCCACAGGGATTCGAACCCTGGTTTCAGCCTTCGCGGGGCCACGTACTATCCAGGCTATACTACAGGGGCAATACTGCAAGAAAAAAGAACGATAAAGAGTTTAAAAAACTTATCCCATCTTAAATGAATCCTAAAAAAACTTCTCATTGTATCAAATCAATTAATCGAAATAATTTTACATTTGCTCCAATTGATGTTACAGAATCTTTTTTGCATTCTTTGGTTCTATATTTATGATGCTGAGCATTTGCAGGTTTTGCAAACCACATAATTTTTCCACGTTTAATTTCATCA
>Ga0233425_10001448_pt1 | contig 53254 bp, 44 predicted proteins | sample Watercolumn_Towu_2_FD_181712 | JGI IMG/M metagenome (GOLD analysis project Ga0233425, IMG submission 181712) | Freshwater microbial communities from Lake Towuti, South Sulawesi, Indonesia - Watercolumn_Towuti2014_140_MG | ecosystem: Environmental > Aquatic > Freshwater > Lake | place... | reverse complement strand
ATAAGGTTTAGGGTTCAAGGTTTAAGGAAACCTTTTAAGTCGATTCCTTATCCCCTCTTCCGAACCTTAAACCTTATACCGTGCACCTTTGTTATTTAAACCGTTCATAAATCGTCCGGGCGTGAAGTGGTAGTCCCTCCTTTTCCGCCAAAAGAGTAATAGTCTTTTTCAATCCTTGTAAACCTTTCTTGCTCAGATATTGAAAAGTCGGTTTTTTGATAAAATCGTCTACTGAGAGGCCGGAAAACATTCTGGCGCACCCACCTGTTGGGAGGACGTGATTAGTCCCGGAGGCATAATCCCCGGCCGGAACCGGGGCATAGGGGCCCATAAAAATAGAACCGGCATGGTTAATTTGGGGCAAGATGATCCAGGGATCCGCGGTCACGATCTGAAGATGTTCTGCGGCATAATCATTGGCAAAGTCCACCGCCTCTTTAAGGGTAGAGGTAACCAAAACGGCTGAATGACGGGTCAACGCCGCCTGAATGATCTCTTTACGCTCCATTCCAGGCAGCTCCCGGTTAATGATCTCACAGACCTTCTCTGCCAGAGAAAGAGAGGGCGTAACCAGAACAGCCCCGGCATCGGGATCGTGTTCAATCTGGGAAAGAAAGTCCCAGGTCATCCAGTCCGGCCGGGCCGTTTCATCTGCCACGATGAGGGACTCACTGGGGCCGGCCGGAGAATCGATATCAACCATCCCGAATACCGCCATTTTAGCTGCGGTTACATACTTATTCCCGGGACCGACGATCTTATCCACTTTGGGCATGGATTCCGTCCCATAGGCCATTCCGGCAATGGCCCAGGGTCCCCCGACTTTAAAGAGATAATCTGCTCCGGCGATATCCGCGGCCACAATAGTTACCGGATCGGTTTTCATCCCTTTTTGGGGAGGAGTACAGGCCACAATGGTCGATACACCGGCCACCCGAGCCGGTATGATATTCATTAAAACACTGGAGGGGTAATTGGCCTGTCCTCCGGGGACATAGGCCCCGATGGTTTCCATAGGCCTTCTAACCCTGCCGGCCAGGATCCCCGGCATGATCTCGATAGACCACATTTCCCTATCCAATTGGGCCCGATGAAACTTTTCGATATTCCTGGCAGCCTGTTTTAAGGCCTGTTGAACAGCCTTATCGACCTGTTTATAGGCCCCTTTGATCTCTTCCGGTTGGACTAAAAGGTCTTTGGTACGGATATCGGCTTTATATTTTTTGTAATGCCTTAAAATAACTTGGTCTTGACCTTTTTGAACATCCCGGACAATGGCCCGGGTATCTTCATAAATATCCGAAATGTCCTCCATCGACCTTTTGAGCAGGGAATCTTTTCGCCCAGGAGATAAATCTTTTAATTTTTCAGGTTTAATAAATTCCACGTCTTTACCACTCCTTTTTCTATTACGATAACTTTATTATCAAATCGGCTTGTTTCTACCCTGTCTTATTCCCATTGACAAGAAAAATCTACTGATTAGAAGGAGAAAAATGAACCGAGGGCCCCAAATGTTTACCGTAATCCAATAAGGCATCTCGGGTACTGGGAAAGGCCAATTCGGCCCAGGGAATGTTCTCATAAGGGAAAAAATCCACTTCCAGGGTCTCATCACAGGCTGCGGGCAGACCTCCCAAGGTTTGGGCTAAAAAGGCCACCACGATCACTGTACTCCCGGGATAAGAGTAGACATTCAATAGAGAAGTGATCTCGACCTGCAAATTGGTCTCTTCCAGGGTCTCTCGAATAGCGGCCTCCTCCAGGGTTTCCCCCCGGTCAACGAACCCCCCGGGGATGACCCATTTCCCGTATCCGGGTGAAATCCCTCTTTTTAACAGAACAATTTTGTTGTTCCAAAGGGTGATCGTCGCTGCGGCGACCTTAGGATCCAGGTAATAGATAAATTCGCACTGGCGGCATACCAATCGGTCCGGTTCATTGACCTTTATCTGTTTTTTTTCCAAACTTCCCCCACATAACGGACAATACCGGAACGGGGGTTGGACTTCATGGGTGGGGTGAATTTCAGACATAGGCCACAAAACCATAACTAATGATATTATTTCGATTTATAAAAAAAATAAAGACTTTTTTCTTGATTCCTGCTCCCAATCCCTATATTAAAGACAACACAGCCCCATACAGGGTAGCTCAAGCCTCAAGAATAGGTCTAAAAAAGAGAGAGGACTAATTGGAAAACGAACAAACCATGAAATCAGGCGCCGGTCGAAAAAAATCAATCATCCGGGAATATGCCGAATCAATTATTATCGCCATCCTTTTGGCCTTATTGATCCGGGCCTTTGTCATCCAGGCCTTCAAGATCCCCTCCGGATCGATGAAACCCACCTTATTGGTTGGGGATCATATTTTGGTCAACAAATTCATCTACGGGATCAAACTTCGGGTCCCCTTTACTTCCATCAACTACACCTTGATCCCTATCAGTTCACCTAAAAGAAATGATGTGGTCGTTTTCATTTACCCCGTGGATCCCAATAAAGATTTTATTAAAAGAGTGATCGGACTTCCTGGAGATACGGTCCAAATCAAGAACAAGAAGGTCTATATCAATCACCTGCCCATGGAAGACCCTCACGGTGTTCATTCCGATCAAATGATTATCCCCGAGGTGGAACAGCCACGGGATAATACCGGGCCCATCATTGTCCCTCCCAACAAGCTTTTTGTCATGGGAGACAACCGCGATGAAAGCTATGACAGCCGTTATTGGGGTTTGGTGGATCAAAGGGAGATTATCGGTCAGGCCTTTATCATTTATTGGTCTTGGGACCGGACCGAATTCGGGGTTCGTTGGAAGAGAATAGCGAATCTGATTCATTAACAGTTTCCGGAAAAACTAATTTTTCGCAGGTTGCTCAAACCGGGTACCGCCCCAAAGGGGTGGGAGTGAGTAAGGTTTTTAGCGAACAAAAAGGTCCAGATACAAGGCGTCTGAAATTCTGAGGAATGAGGCGTATCTAGAAATACGCCGCAATAAGCAACCGGCGAAAGCCGGTGAGAGACGAAGGATGAAGACATCGCCGTAAATGGGCCTTTTTCAGCAACCTGCGAAGGTCAAAGGCAGGACACTTGAAAAAGGCCGCGGCAGAATCTCTTCCCAGCATCCTCCTGACCAATGATGACGGTATCTATGCTAAAGGGTTGGAAAGCCTGGTCAAAGTACTTAAAAAAACATACCCCCTCTGGGTCGTTGCCCCCGAATCGGAACAAAGCGCTGTCGGCCATGCCCTGACCTTAACCCAGCCCCTACGGGTTAAAAAAATTCACAAAAATAAAGCCTTTTTCGGTTACGGAGTCAGCGGAACCCCGGCTGACAGCGTCAAAATCGCCCTTCATGAACTAATTGTTCCACGCCCGCGTTTGTTGATCTCCGGCATCAACCTGGGACCTAACGTGGGGATCAATGTCATTTACTCCGGGACGGTCTCGGCCGCCACCGAAGGGGCCATGATGGGTCTAACTTCCCTGGCCGTCTCTCTTAATTCCTATCAGAGCCGTCGATTTGAAACAGCAGCCCAGATCACCGAAAAACTCGTGGCCCGGCTGATCAAAACCCCGCTTCCTCCCGGGATCTCGCTTAATGTCAATGTACCCGACCTGCCCCTTTCAGAGATCAAGGGAATCCGAGTGGTCAAACAGGGGACCTTTCGGTTTATCGAACGTTTTGAACGGCGCATGGATCCCCGGGAAAACATCTATTACTGGCAAGCGGGGATCCAATCGCCGCCCGATGAATCCCCGGATACCGATCATGCCCTTCTATCCGCCGGATATGTGACGCTCACGCCGATCAGCTTCGACTTAACCCATTACCCTTCCTTAACCAAACTCACTTATTTGGAAACATTGGCTTAATACGAAAATAGAATTCGAGGCCTCTCATGGGTCCATCTCTATTTTCATTCCGGCTTCCTGCCGCTCGACTCTGTCGAGCTTTTGGTGAGATCCCATAAAGGGATCTCACGGGAAGCCCAAAAAGTTGGGCCGCTCGGCCAGGCCGAGCTTTTGAATCGGCTCCCGAAACGGAGCCGATTGGCCAACCGGCTGGTGCCACGCCCCAAAAGGCGGGGCATGGCGGCTTAAAAGGAAAAGATCCATTCCCGACCGTTCGAGGGCCCTTCTCTTCTTGGCAGTCAGGAGAATGGGTTTACTCAGGATTCTTCTATTTTTCTCCTGGATTTCTTTACCGGGATGGTGAAGGAAATCCGGGTTCCTCTTCCTTTCCGACTCCGGAGAAGAAGGATTCCTCCGGCCATCCGGGCCCTTTCAGCCATGGCCGTCAACCCTAAACCCCTTTCCGAAATCCGCTGTTCAGAGATTTCCTGAACCTTAAATCCGGCACCATTATCCCGAATAGAAAATTTAACCTCTCCCTCCTTGTGGCTCATCTCAACAAATACCTGACCGGCCTGGGCGTGTTTGCCGATGTTGGTCAGGGCCTCCTGAAAAATTCGAAAAATGATAATTTCCTGCTCTTTGGAAAATTTCGGAAGAGATTTAGGAAAGGTATTTACTAGAGTAAAAGAAAAGGTTCGAGACGATTCGGCAAACAACCAGACGAGCGATTCATAAAGACCTAGATGTTCCAGAACGGAAGGGCGTAGTTCATGGGAAAGGCATCGAACCTTCTCGGTCATCAGATCAATCTGTTTAAGAGCCAAATCAATTTCATGTTTTAGACCTTTTTGGTTAATCCGGCCTTTTACCGGAAAGCTGCTTAAATGAAACTTTAAACCGATTAATGACTGTCCTAATTCATCATGTAACTCCATGGCGATTCGTTTTCGTTCTTCTTCCTGAGCATTTATGAGCTTGTTGGATAAAAGCCTGAGTTTATTCCCCGACTTGGCCAATGCTGTTTCAATTTGCTTCCGGTCTTTTATTTCTAGGGTCAACTTTTCATTAATCTGGATCAGTTGGTTGGTCCGATGCCTAACCAAATCTTCCAAATGATCATGGGCTTCCCGAAGAATCTGCTCAGCCTTTTTTTTATTAGTAATGTCCCAGATAATCCCGTTGATGTAAATAGTCAGGCCATCCGGGTCAACGAGAGCATTGGAGGTTGCCCGAACCCATCGCCATTCTTTTTTCCGGGGATGAAAAATGCGCATTTCTTCATCAAACTTTAAGGTCTTCAAGGCGGCAATTCGGGCCTTTTTTATCCTCTCCAAATCATCGGGATGGGTATTATCAAACCAGGTCTCAAATTTCAGCGGATCAGAAGGGCCCAAAATCTTTTCGAGCGAAGGGCTGACAAAGACCACTCGTGTCCCGAATAGGGTCTTGTCCCTATTAACCAGCCTATATATAGCAAAATCCCTGGCGTTTTCCATGAGCGATCGAAGATGGCTCTCGCTCTCTTTTAAGGCCTCCTCAGCCAATTTTTGAGAAGTAATGTCCTGGGCAACGACGAAGGCCCCTCTAAGCAACCCCTTTTCATAGATCGGCCGGGTATTGATGAGTACCCAAATCTCTTTGCCTTTCTTAGTGGTCATTTTAAATTTCACCACATTAGGCACGGGTTGATTCGAAGCTATTTTTTGGAGCCTTTCGGCAAATAATTTCTTGCTTTCCTCGGGCAGGAGATTTAGGTAATTTTCAGAAAGCAATTCTTCCTTGGTATACCCCAAATAGTCACACATCACCTCATTGACGCTGACAAATTTTTGCTCCCAGTAATCTATTTCATACAATCCAGTAGGGGCATAATCGGCTAATTGTCTGTATTTTTCCCGGTTGTCCCTTAAGGTCTCTTCCAGGTCTTTACGATCTGTAATATCCCTGATGATGGCTAGAATCTTTTCCTGGCCGTATCCAACCAGACGAGCTTCAAAATAGCGCCTCTTTCCGGAGATCGTCAGGGGATATTCAAAGGACTTCGGATCACCCGTTTCCAAAATCTGTCTTAGGCCCGATTCCAGTTTTTCGGCGATCTCTTGAGAAAGGATTGTTTTGAAGTGCTTTCCCAAAAATTCTCTCGGCGGGACTAAAAGCAAGTCAGGATCAGGGGTATGATAGTCCAGGAAGGTCCCGTCTGTGCTGAGGATGAAAATAAGGTCAGGAAGAACCTGAAGAAGGGCCTGTTCTCTGGACTTGTTTTCTTGACTATCTAAGGCCTTTCCTCCGGAAAACGGCCCTACCCCAAACAAATCGATATTTCTCCGGTCTGACTGAATCTTTTCCCTTTTCTTCGTCAATGATAACTCCCAAGAATGAAACGATTTTTTATTTAATTATAACACAGTCCCAGATGGGTTGTAAAATAACCATAAAAAAACCCCCCTCCCGGCATCGGAAGGGGGGTTTCTAAACCGAAAAAATCAATAATGTTAAATAAAGGCCTCTTCGGGGATATCGAGGGCCGAGTTGTCCTCCTGTTGCAAGGAAATCTGTCGAGCGAAAACATTGGGGAGGGTATTTCGGCAGAAGTACTTGACGGTTTCCATTTTTCCCCGGTAAAAGGTGGCGTCGGCTGAACCGGGGTCAATTTGTTTCAGACGCTCACGGGCCACGAACCCCTGTTCCAACATGAGGTGGGCCATAAGGACTTCGGAGAAACAATCCAGAAAACGGGTGGCCATCAAGCCGATTTGTCGCACTTTCTCTCCCTGGAAATACTGCATAAACCGGAGGGTGAATTCACCGGTGGCCTGGGTGGCCTTGAAAAGGAGTTTTAAATCAGGACCGAAATCCGGATCTTCTTTATGCTCTTTGGTAAAACCGAGTATTCCTTCGATCCAGTCTTGGAATACCTTGCCTCCTTCCATCCCCAGCTTGCGACCGACCAAATCAAGGGCTTGAATATAATTGGTGCCCTCCCAAATCGAGACGATCTTTAAATCCCGGGCATATTGTTCTACCGGAAATTCCTGACAGTAGCCTACACCACCCAGGATTTGCATGGCATCCCGAATCAACATGAACCCAAAGTCGGAAAAATAGGCCTTAACCAAAGGAGTCAAAAGTTCCACTTGTCGGAAGGCCATTTTCCGGTTGGTTTCATCCGGATCTCGGTCGGCTGTATCGATCAGGAAGAAAAGTTTCCCGATGACGGCCCGCATGGCTTCCGTCCCGGACTTAAGGTTCAACAGCATCCGCCGCACATCTTCATGCTGGATAATCGGGACCCGGTCCCCACTCCGGTTGGTAAAAAGAGGACCCTGGATTCTTTCTTTGGCATATTGACGGGCACAGTCATAGGCGCCGGCAGCCAGGCCCAGGGCCTGAACACCACAGCCCATGCGGGCTTCATTCATCATCTGGAACATTTTAGCCATACCGCTGTGAGGTTCACCTAACAAGAATCCGCGGCAGCCTCCTTTTTCCCCAAAAATCAAAGAGGCCGTAGAGGAGCCGTGAATGCCCATCTTATGTTCGATGTTACTGCAAAACACATCGTTGGGCTCCCCCAAGGTCCCGTCGGCATTAACCCAGATCTTAGGGACAATAAAGAGGGAGATCCCTTTGGTCCCGGCCGGTCCGCCTTCAATCCGGGCCAAAACCAAATGGATAATATTTTCGGCTAGATCATGGTCCCCGCAGGTAATAAAACATTTATTTCCTTCGATCTTATAAATCCGGGGATCTCCCGAAGCCGGATCAGGGACGGCCTTGGTCCGCAGGTATCCCACATCGGAGCCGGCGTCCGGCTCGGTCAGACACATGGTTCCGGTCCAAACACCGGTATTCAGTTTTTCGACGAACAGGGCCCGGTCTTCATCCGTACCATAGTGTTGGATCACCCGGCCATTGGCCACACTAAGACCAGGATAAGTCATGACGGCCATATTGGCGGCGATAAACATTTCGTGAACCAATCCTCCTAAAACATAGGGCAGCCCCTGGCCCCCAAATTCCTGACTGCTGGAAAGGGAAATCCAGCTGTTTTCCGCCAAGACTTTTAAGCATTGATGAAAGGAATCGGGAACTTTAACCTCCCCGTTTTCATAGGTACAGCCAATCCGATCCCCGTCCTGATTAGCCGGTCCCAGAACCTCACGACAGACCTTGTGGGCCTCCTGGAGAATCATCTCAAAATCATCCTGGCTGAAATCTTTATAGGCATCATATTTTAAGAGATCGGCCACGTTCAGGTATTCAAACAAAACAAATCTCAAGTCTCTAAGATCTCGATTAAAAAAATTTTTTCCCATTGTAATCCTCCTATATGTTCTAAATTAAAAACCCCTCACCAGGGTCTTTAAGGTCATCGGTGACCCCTCGGCAGAAAACAGAGAGACCGAAGAATCATGACTTCACCTTTTTCGACAAACACCTTCAATCCATTTCGTTTCTATCTTACCCTGAATACGGAAAGAAGGAAAGAATGGATTTCCTTGCCTTTTATCAATCCTTTTCCATTTAATAATTTTAATTTTTCACACTTGGTCACGGAATTGTCAAGTAAAATATGAACTCTTTTGTGATTTCTTTATAATTATTCTATTAGAGGTAAAAAAAGCATGCCAAAATCAATGTCTTTCAATAATAGGATGTTTTTGGTCTATTTGCACAATAAGTCTGTTTATGTTAGACTGTTTTTATTAAAAATTGAGGATCGCCTATAGAATCGGTCCTTAAAAGATGATCCCTTCCGAGCTAGATTAATGGTATGTCCCAGGTCTTCAAACTCACTTCCGATTTCACCCCCCAAGGCGACCAGCCCAAGGCGATAGAACAATTAGTTCGTGGAATTCGCCAGGGTTTGAACCATCAAGTTCTCTTAGGCGTTACCGGCTCAGGAAAGACCTTCACCATGGCCCAAGTGGTCAGTCGGGTTCAAAAACCGACCTTGGTCCTGGCCCCGAACAAAACCCTGGCCGCCCAGCTCTATGGGGAATTCAAATCCTTTTTCCCGGAGAATGCCGTCGAATACTTTGTCAGTTATTACGACTACTATCAACCCGAAGCCTATCTCCCTCAAACCGATACCTACATTGATAAGGACTCCTCGATCAATGAAGCCATCGATAAGATGCGCCATTCGGCCACCCGGTCCCTGTTAACCCGTAATGACTGCTTAATTGTCGCCAGTGTTTCCTGCATCTACGGTTTGGGCTCTCCGGAGGCCTATCAGGGAATGCTTCTTTCTTTGGAGGTAAACCAGGAAATTAGCCGGGAAGAAGTCCTCAGCCGACTGGTTTCCATGCTCTATGAACGCAACGACTTTGATTTTCATCGAGGCACGTTTCGGGTCCGGGGAGACGTCGTCGAGGTCTTTCCGGCTTATGAGGAAGACCAGGCCCTGCGCCTTTCTTTTTTCGGTGATAATCTTGAAGGACTCACGTCCATTGATCCCCTCCGTGGAAAAACGATTGATCAATTTAAGCAAATCCACATTTTTCCCAATAGTCATTATGTAACCTCTTCCCAAAGGATGGACCAGGCCTATCAAACCATTGAAGAAGAATTGGAAGAACGAATCGGCTTCTTCCGTTCCCGGAATAAACTGATCGAAACCCAGCGGATCGAAGAACGGACCCGCTTCGATCTGGAAATGATGAAGGAACTCGGCTACTGCCACGGGATTGAAAATTATTCTCGTCATCTTACCGGCCGTCTGCCCGGCCAGCCGCCCCCTACCCTTCTGGAATATTTTCCTAAGGACTTTCTCCTTTTTATTGATGAGAGCCATCTGGCGATTCCCCAACTCCAGGGGATGTATCGCGGGGACCGCTCCCGTAAACAGACGTTAGTTGACTATGGCTTCCGCCTCCCCTCAGCCCTGGACAACCGCCCTTTAAATTTTACTGAATTTGAAAATCTGGTTAACCATGTCATTTATGTCTCGGCGACACCGGCTGAATACGAACTCCAAAAGGCGGGTGGGGTGGTCATCGAACAGATCATTCGCCCCACAGGACTGATGGACCCTAAAATTCTGGTTTTCCCGGCAGCGAATCAGGTAGACCATCTGAAAAAAGAAATCGAAAAAAGGGTCTCCCGCCAGGAACGGGTCCTGGTCACTACACTAACCAAACGCCTGGCTGAAAATCTGACTGAATATTTTCAGGAGTTGGGGATTAAAATCCGCTATCTGCATTCCGATATCGATACCTTAGAGCGGATTGAAATCCTTCGCGACCTGCGACTGGGGGCCTTTGATTGCCTGGTGGGGATTAATTTACTCCGTGAGGGTTTAGATCTGCCTGAGGTCAGTCTGGTGGCAATCCTTGATGCCGACAAGGAGGGATTTCTGCGGTCAACCCGTTCTTTAATTCAGACCTGCGGCCGGGCCGCTCGCCATATCTCCGGCGAAGTGTACTTTTATGCCGATCAGATTACCCGGTCTATGCAGGAGGCCATAGCTGAAACGGATAAAAGACGGGCTCTCCAGCAGGCCTTCAACCGGAAACACAAAATAACCCCGACCTCAATCAAAAAAAATATTCAGGACATCCTTGCTTCAGTCTACGAGATGGATTATCATACCGTCTCAACGGCCAAGGACCGGCAAAAGGAATTCGTCGAACCTAAGCAGATCCCCCTCTTGATTAAAGAATTGAAAAAAAGGATGAAAGAGGCGGCCTCCCGTTTGGAATTTGAAGAAGCCGCCGAATTGCGAGATCGAATCAAGGCCCTGCAGGAGGAAGATCTTCTCTGGAAATGAAAAGTCGGCCCCGAGGCCCAAGCCGAGGGATAGTAAAAAACCACTCGAGAGCAGACTATTTGGTTATCGCCCTTACTCTGGTAGAATAGCGACAGATACGATGAACATGGGAAAGAAAAACAGGTCATGACCCATTATCCCCTATCGGTTTTCATGGCGGCCTTACTTCTCGGCCTGGTTGCCGGGGCGTCCATCGTCTGGCTGTATTTTCGGCTGAAAACCTCCCAAAAGATTTCTCAAGCCATCCAACCCTACCAGTCCCAATTGGCTGTTGAGGAAGAACGCCTAAAAGGTCGGGAGGCCGAAATCCAAGGCCTAATGGCCAAAAACCAGGAAGTCTCTCTGGAAAGGGAACAACTCCGGAAAACCCTTTGGCAGGAAGGCCAGGAAAAAGCAGCCGCCCAAAAGGAGGTCGAACACCTGCAAGAATTAAAAGAGCGCCTCCAGGAAAGAGACCAGGAAACCAATCAATTAAAAGAGGAGATCAGCCGCTTAAAACAAATTCAAACGGAACTGGAAACGGTCCTGCACCAGGAGCGGTTGGCCATGGAAGAAAAAATCGTCTTTTGGAATGAAACCGCCAAAAAGATGGAAGATGTTTTTAAGGCCCTATCCGCCGAATCCCTGAGAAGCAACAATCAGCAATTCTTGGACCTGGCCAAGGCCACCCTGGAAAAATATCAATCCGAGGCCAAAGGAGACCTGGAAAATCGTCAAAAAGCCGTTGAACAGACCATAGGACCCCTAAAGGAAACCTTGGAAAAATATGTTCAACAGGTCCAACTCATGGAGACAGCCAGACAACAGGCCTATGGCAGTCTGAGTCAATATCTGGAAACCATGTCCGCCACCGAGCAGCGACTTCAAACCGAAACCGGTAATTTGGTCAAGGCCTTAAGGGCCCCCCAGGTCCGGGGCCGGTGGGGAGAGCTTACCCTTAAACGGGTCGCCGAATTGGCCGGCATGTCGGAACACTGTGATTTTATAGAACAGGAATCAGTCAACGCCGAAGAAGGTCGTTTGCGGCCGGACATGATCGTCCGCTTGCCCAATAAGAAATTGGTGGTGGTCGATTCAAAATCCCCTCTCCAGGCTTATCTGGACTCCCTGGAAATGCCAACGGAAGAGCAGAGGAAAAATAAACTGAAGGATCACGCCAGGCAAATCCAATCCCATATGCAGAAACTGTCTTCCAAATCCTACTGGGATCAATTTCCTGAGGCCCCGGAATTTGTGGTCCTTTTTTTACCAGGGGAAAACTTTTTCAGTGCCGCCCTGGAACAGAATCCCAACCTCATTGAAGAAGGCGTTAATCAAAAAGTGATCCTTTCCACCCCCACGACCTTGATCACTCTTTTACGGGCCGTGGCCTATGGGTGGAGACAGGAAGCCTTGGCTGAAAATGCCCAAGCCATTAGCGAGCTGGGAAAAACTCTTTATGAACGATTGGTAAAACTGGCCGTTCATTTCGGAGAATTGGGAAGACAATTGGATAAATCCGTTCATTCTTATAATGAAGCAGTGGGATCCTTAGAAAGTCGGGTCCTGGTTACGGCTCGGCGCTTTAAAGAATTGGGGATCAGTGCCAAGGCCCAGATCCCGGAATTAAATCCCTTAGAAAAAAGCACCCGAAGCCTCCAGTCGCCGGAGTTTTATTCCGAGATAGAGATAAAAGACTAGTAAATTAAGGTTCAATCTTCAAAGCCCTCTTTGAAAGAGACCCATGGAATCTTTAGAAAAGACCAAAATCCTTCATCAGATTGCCAACAAAAATTATTTACCCTCCCTGTCCCCGCTCACCCTCCAGTTAATTGATGTGGCCGCCAACGAACTCAGCTCCATTATGGATCTGACCCGAATCATTGAACAGGACCCGGGATTGACTGCTCGGTTACTAAAAATGGTCAATAGTGCCTTTTATGCTCAAAAAGATGAAATCTCCTCCATTTCTTATGCCGTGATGGTGGCCGGGTTTAAAAAAATTCGTCTCATGGCCTTAAATATTTCCTTAAGAGATACCTTTCCCCTGGGAAAAGTGCAGGGCATGGATTATGACTATTTCTGGAAAACCTCTCTCTATAGGGCCATTCTGGCCCAAGAATTGACCAAAGGTTCTTATCTTTCCGGCACCCTGGATCACGAAGAGGTCTTCACCTCCGGGCTGATTTTGGAATTAGGCCAATTGCTCTTATTCCACGTTTGTCCTGAGCCTTTAAAAGATTCTTTTCCCGGGGGAGACATTTCCCTGAAGGAAGCTCTTGCCTGGGAGGAAGAAAATCTGGGAATCAATCATCGAGAACTGGGACGTCTGACTCTTCAACACTGGCATTTTCCGGAACAGATTATAAAGATTCAGAAAATCTATGGGGATGAAGCCTTACAGGAAGGACAGCCGGAATTGGGCCGGATCTTGGAAATGGCCCGGATTTGTACTCAGCTTTTCTTAGGCCCGCGGGATGATTTTGTCATCTTACAAGAAATCGCCCGTTTATTGGGAATGGAGGCAGATCGGATCAATGAAATCCTCTCCGAGGTCTTTTTCAAAGTTGAAGATTTGGCCAGGGACCTGCGTCTCCAGATTAATTCTAATGATGACATCCTGGACGTCATGGAAAAGGCCAACCGGGCCCTGGTTAAGATCAATGGCTCATTAGAAGAAAACTTAAACAAGGTAGTCAGGTTGTTTTCCCAAAAAGAAGAGAAACCAACCCATCCTGTCCTGCCTACTAAGGCCGAAGAGATGAAGACCCTGGAAAAAGCCTTGGATGCCGTGGCCCATGAAATTCGTAATCCCCTGACCGTCATCGGCGGATTTGCCCAACGGTTGGTTAATAAAAGCCCGGAGCAGATCAATGTGGCCCAATATGCCGAGTTGATTTCCCAGGAATCAAAAAGGTTGGAACTCGTCCTGAATGACTTATTGGTCTATTCCAATCCCTACCAGCCCACTTTACATCTTCAAAATCTGGTCTCCCTGTTGGAAAAATGTCTCGAAAGCCTCCAGGATGTTTTGACCCAAAAGCAGATTAGTCTGGAGAAGGATTTTCAAAAATCCCTGCTACCTATTGCTTTAGACGGAAAACGATTTCAAAAATCCTTCCAACAAGTATTGGAGACCTTTATCCCCCTGGCCGAAAAAAGCAACAAAAAAATCTTTCTCTCCCTCAAAGCCCCGCCTATAACGCCTGAAATCCAGATCGAAGTAAGCGTCCAGGGGGCAATACTTGATGAAGAAGCGAAGAAGGCCTTTTTGGGCGAAGAATTTTCAGATCGGACCTTTGGGAAAGGATTGGCCCTCCCCCTGTCTCGAAAAATCATTGAAGCCCATGGGGGTCGGATTGAAGCAAATCTGAAAAACGGGGAAAGTCGGATGACCATTTATCTCCCCAGTCCGGCCCGGTTCTGATTTTTTTTAATCCGTCATGTCCCCTAAGGGATGCGAGACCTCCAAAAATGAAAACAAGGCTCATTTAGCGACGAATCCTATTTCCGCACTAAATCCGCCCAATTATCTCCCAAAGCAACCTGAACCGTTAAAGGGACCCGTAAAGCCATCACCCCTTCCATAATCTCCTTGACCATGGCAATTAGGCCGGATACTTCTTCTTCCGGACTTTCAAAGACCAACTCATCATGAACCTGGAGAAGCATACGGGAATGTCTTTTTTCATTCCTGATGATTTCATGGATCCGAATCATAGCCAGTTTGATCAGGTCGGCGGCTGTCCCTTGAATCGGGGTATTAATGGCCGTCCGCTCGGCAAACTGTCTGACTGCCCGGTTGGAGCTGTTGATGTCCTCAATAGGCCGGCGCCGGTTAAAAAGGGTCGTGACGATCCTCGTCCGGCGGGCCTCAGCCAAGGTATCATCGATGTACTGTTTAACTCCACCGTACCTTAAAAAATATTGATCAATCATAGCCTGGGCCTCCCGGTTGTTAATGCCCAATTCCCGGGAAAGGCCGAAAGCACTCATACCGTAGAGGATGCCGAAATTAATGACCTTCGCCTGACGGCGCATGTCGGAGGTGACGGCACTGGGTTTGACATTAAACAGTTCGGCCGCGGTCCTGCTATGAATATCCTCTTCTCTCCGAAAGGCCTCCATGAGGGTTACATCTTGGCTATAATGGGCTAATATGCGCAACTCAATCTGGGAATAATCAAAGGAAAGCATCTTCCACCCCGGCTCTGGAATAAAAGATTGCCGAATCCTTCGTCCTTCTTCGGTCCGGACAGGGATATTCTGCAAATTGGGTTCGCTGCTGCTTAACCGGCCGGTAGCGGTAACGGTCTGATTGAATGAGGTGTGCAGACGCCCGGTGCGGGGCAGAACCAGTTTAGGTAAGGCATCGATATAGGTCGATTTGAGTTTGCTCAAGGTTCGATAATTCCAGACTTCCGCAGCCAGAGGATAACTGAAGGCCAACTCTTTAAGGACCTCGGCATCGGTGGACAGGCCGGTCCGGCCTTTGGTTTTTTTCCCTCGAGGCAGTTGGAGTTTTTCAAAAAGTATGGTGCTTAATTGCTGAGGGGAGTTGATATTAAACCGTTCTCCGGCCATTTGATAAATTCGTTCTTCAAGCTGAAAGAGCTTTCCCTCCACTTCTTTGGAGAAAAGGGCCAGAGCCTGGCTATCCACCCGGACGCCGTGAATTTCCATTTCGGCCAGGACCGGCACTAAGGGCATTTCCATCCCCAAAAAGAGTTCCTCCAATCCTTCGCTTTTAAGCAAAGCACCCAGTTTCCCGGCAGCGGCCAGAGTCACTTCGGCATCCTCCGCCCCATAGGCCACGGCCTGGTCTATGGGTACCTGGCTGAAACATTTGGCCTTAGCCCCGGTGCCGACCACTTCTTTATAAGTGGTTAAACGCCGATTCAAATAGTCCCAGGCGATTTGAGTCAGATTATGCGTCCTCCGGGAAGGGGTCAAAAGATAGGAGGCGATCATCGTATCGAAAGATTTCCCCCTATAAGCCAAGCCGTATCGTTTCAGAATGATCCATTCATATTTGATGTTTTGACCGATCATTTCTATGTCGGGATCCTCGATGGTCTCCTTTAGAAGATCCAGAACCTTTGATCGGGAAAGTTGCTCAGGCGCTCCCAGATAATCATGCCCTACCGGAATATAAACGGCCTTTCCCTCTCTACAGGCCAGAGCGATTCCGACAATTTCAGCCTTCATGGGATCCTCTGAAGTGGTCTCCAAGTCCAGAGAAAGCAGACCGGTCTTCTTTATTGCAGCCACAACGTCCTCCAGCTCTTCCCAAACCAGGACTCCTTGATAATCCCTGGAGACCGCTTCTTCGGTCTTCTCCATTCCTCCCAGTTCTTCTAAAAACTTTTTAAAGCCCAACTCTTCGAAGAGGTCTTTTAAGCCCAGGATATCTTTGGGCTGAATCTCCAGATCCTCGGCAGAATAGTCCAAAGGGACTCTCGTATTTAAAGTAACCAAGGCCTTAGAAAGCAAAGCCTGATCCTTAAATTGAAGCAGTTTCTCCTTCAATTTGGGCGGTGTGACCAAAGAGGCCTTATCCAAGAGATTTTCCAGCGATCCATAGGCCCCAATCAATTTTACGGCCGTTTTCTCCCCGATACCCGGAACCCCGGGCACGTTATCGCTGCTGTCTCCGGCCAGACCCATGATATCGACTAATCCGCCGGGGATGGTCCCAAACCGATCCTGGACGGTTTTTTCGTCAATGACCTGATCTTTGAGTGTATCCCACATCCAAATCTGCGGTGAGATGACCTGCATCAAATCCTTATCTCCGGAGACGATAACAATTTCAAATCCCTTGCCCTCCGCCTCTTTCGCCAAGGTGGCGATGAGGTCATCGGCTTCAAATCCGGCTTTTTCCAAAATCGGCAAGCCATACAAGCGGCTGACCTGTTTGATGTAAGGAATCTGGACAATCAGGTCATCGGGCATGGTCGGCCGATGGGCCTTGTATTCCGAAAAAAGTTCATGCCGGAAGGTCGGGCCCTTAGCATCAAAAACAACGGCCAGATAGGTGGGTTTCTCTTGATCGATGATTTTTCGAATCATTTGGATAAACCCAAAGATAGCCTGGGTAGGCATACCTTGAGCATTGGAAAGACGCCCCAAGGCGAAGAAGGCCCGGTAAATATAGGAACTGCCGTCTATCAGATATAGTTTAGGTTTATTAGTCATCGAATGGAGTCCTTTTCACTAATTCTCATACCACGCCTTTTGGGGCGCGGCACCACGAAAGATGCCAATGGCTTTTCAGCGAGGCCGAACGTCCAACGCCGAACGTTATTTTCGGATTAAGCCGGTTCCGAAAACAATCCGGCTCTTTTTTCTGGTTCAAATATGTGAACAAGTTGTCTTTGATCGTATTTTGAATTATGATAATATCGAAGGTTAAGAGTTCGTCCTGGTTGATCGGACCGGATGAATCTGGAGACAAAAAATTTCGAAAAAAGGAGACTCCCATGGCTCAACCAAAAGTACCAGTCAAACATTACCAAAAATTATCCAAACAGTTTCCAGGAGTCATCTCCGCGGTCGAAGAGTTAGGAACGGCCATCCGTATGGCCGGTCCGATCCAGGGGAAGACCGTAGAGCTCATTCAATTGGCCGGAGCGGCGGCTATGCAGTCCGAAGGCTCGGTCCACTCACACACCCGCCGGGCGTTGAAGGCCGGAGCGACTAAAGAGGAAGTCCTCCATGCCTTGGTCCTGTTGATTTCGACCATTGGTTTTCCTCGAGCATCGGCCGCCCTCAACTGGGCCCAGGATGTAATCGCTACGAAAAAATAATACCCCTGGCAGGGTATCGTGCCTAACTTAGAAGGGTTCCGGTCGGATCCGCCCTTGTTCCGAGTGGGAGGAGAAATGCTACGACTACAAGGGAGGAGGGTTACCCCCAACCTTCTTCGCCAAATATTTCGAATCTTGGTTCAACCGGTTTTGGGTTGATGTTCGGGTCGCAATAAATCATTGACCGTCTTAACCGGGGTAAAGGTGCTGCCCGGTACTTCAACAAATATCGTATTCCAGTCGGACATGCCCCCGTTCCAAAGACCGGGCAATTCAAGGGCCTTCAGTTTTTTCCCGTCGTATGATTTCTCGGAAATAAAGACCGCCTGCGAATCGCTATATACCGGGAGATTAAAGGGCATTCCACGATAGTCCCTGACGGCACAGACCAGATCCACCGGATTAAAATGGGTGGCTCCGGACCATAAGGCTTGTTGTTCCGGTGGATGGGGATCAACCTGGCTCTTCTCGATAATCTGGAGGGTCAAGGTCCCGTCCCTATGCCTGACCCAGAAAGGTCCTCCTCCCGGCTCCCCTTCGTTTTTAACCATGCCGCAAACCCGGATCGGGCGATTCAATTTCTTTAGCAAAAAGGCCCGTTGATCATGGAGGGGGCCTTGTCTCAGTCCCGGCGGTTCCGGAATGGACAACTCATTCCGGCAAAAATCCCAAGCCGACTCCGTCAACTCGGGGTTATTCCCCTGACGGGTTAACCTTTCCATAAAATGATGGACCGTTTCTTCGACCCGGGCTAAATTCCCGCCGAGGATCTTCTTCCAAAAAATAGTCTGCTCTCTTAAGTGATCCGGCTGGACGTTATCAATGTTCTTCAAATAAAGGAGATCTCCCTGGAGGTCGTTTACATTCTTAAGAAGGGCCCCGTGGCCCCCGGGCCGAAAAAGGAGACGCCCATTGTCCTCACGAAAAGGGGTGTTTTCCAAATTAACAGCCAAGGTATCCGTAGAATGGCTTTGAAAAGAAAAGGTGATTTGAAAGTGGACCTGGAAGGTTTGCTCATAGTCGGATCGTATCTCCTCCCACACCTCGCTAAACTCTTTTTGGTGTTCCGGTGAAATGGTAAAATGAATACGGCAGAGGTCCTTCTCATCCCTGATGGTTTGAACCGCTTCCACTAAATGTTCTTCAAATGAAGTCCTGTTTCGTTGCGGATAGCGGTGAAAGGTTATTAATCCTTTGGGTAAATGACAGTAGTTCAATCCATCATCAGTCAACAAATACTTTAATACCCTTTGCCAGTGGCTAGGTTCCGCCCAATTGGTGATGGCCCCATTGTCCGGGGTCAACTGTTTTTTTAATTCCTCAAAAAAGGCAAACTCGGACAGGTGATTCATAAAGGCATAAAAGGGATCATTTTCGGATTCTTCTTCCTTTCCTTCTAACAAAGCTTCAATCTCCCTTTTATCGAGATTATTGAAACAGAATAAGAGATATTGAAACATCCGGCTGGAGGCCCCTGAGGCGGGCTCAATTTTTTGAAAGCGACCCCTCAAAGCGGCCTTTTCCTGGAGTTGGATATACTGAGCCCTCTCTTCAGGAGCAATCTGCCTGATTCCGTCTCCCAGAGTACAGGGGCGCACAAGACGAGGTGGAGGGGGTGGCGTTTGGAAAAAAGCCAGCTGAGACCTGACCTGGGTTTCTGTGATTCCCAGGGCTTCCATCTGGAGGCGGTCTTGATCCGTAACGGTCCAGGAACTCACAACCTAACCCCCTTTCCCTCCAGGTCGGAGGATTTTTCCGGCAATCTGCCCCCATTAAATCTTGCCAGCTTCATGATATACCCTTTTCTTTCTTTCCGATGGAGCGATCCTGCTTACTGTCTATTTTTTCTATTTTTTCTCCTTGACCCTTTAACTTTTTTCATTTTATACTCTCTTTATACTCTTTCCACTCAAAAGTAAATCCCTTGAATAACACAATTTGGAAAAAAGTATGGTCGAAGCCCAGGTCCTTCGCATTTTGGACTTGAACCGACCAACTGAAGGAACGGAACGGAAGACGAGGCGAAGGAAAAATCCGAAGCACTGAAAGGGCACTGTGCCGTTTATCCCCTTTCGAGACATTGATATCTACTATGAAATAGAAGGCCGCGGGCCTCGTCTGCTCTGTATCAGCGGGACCAACGGAGACCTGCGCCGCTCTCCGTCTATTTTCGAAACACCCCTGGGTCGTCATTTTGAAATCCTGGCCTATGACCAACGCGGGTTAGGCCAAACATCCCGCCCGGATATCCCCTACTCCATGTTCGACTACGCAGCCGATGCCGACGGTTTGTTGCAGGCCGTAGGTTGGGATCGCTGTTTGGTCCTTGGGTTCTCTTTTGGCGGGATGGTCGCCCAGGAATTGGCTCTAACCTTTCCCCAACGTCTGCAGCGTTTGGTCCTGGCCTGTACCAGCAGCGGCGGAGCCGGGGGGGCCTCGTATCCACTCCACGAATTAACGGATCTTGATTTGGATGAGTATGTCCGACGCACCCTTTATCTCAGTGATACACGCCGGGATGCCGCCTGGCAGGCCTCCAACCCCGATCAATTTCAGAACCTCTTCGACCTGACCAAAGCCGGACTGGAAATTGGGGCCCATGAACCCGGACGTCAAATCGGCAAGAAAAGACAACTCGAGGCGCGGGTCAATCATGATACCTATGATCGGCTCCCATCCTTAAATTTGCCGGTGCTGATTTGTGGCGGATTGTATGACGGGATTGCGCCTCCGCCTAATCTCCAAGCCTTACAAAAACAAATAAAAGGGTCTCGTTTGGAACTATTCGAGGGAGGCCACTTCTTTTTTTTCCAAGATCCGCGGGCTTTTGAAAGGATCAAGGCCTTTCTCCTTGAGGAATTGGACGCCTGATTCGGCCATAACTGAACACGTTCACTCTTACTAGCTAGATATTCTTAAAAAACGATTTTGTAAAGAGGACAGCGCAGATGCGAAAAATTCTTTCAGGCGATAATTATGTGAAACGGTCCGGGCGTAAACAGTTATTCCTGTTTTTCCCTCTATTTTTGATCTTATGTTTTTGTCAACTATTGACGATCTCCGCTGCGGCCCAACCCCATTCGTTACCCCCAGGATTCGTCTATCTTGAACAGATCATTCCGGATATCAATCTGGACCTGCGCTATTTTTCAGATAATAATTTTGTCGGCCGGACCGTCGAGGGATATCTGGCGCCAAGGGGCATTCTTTCGCAAAAAAGCGCCGAGGCCTTGAAGAAAGTTCAGGAAGAACTTCGGCCCTTTGGTCTGGGTCTCAAAATCTACGATGCCTATCGACCCCAGCGGGCTGTAGACCATTTTATTCGCTGGGCCAAGGACCTGAAGGATACGAAAACCAAAAAGGCCTACTACCCCATGGTCAACAAGGAAGACCTCTTCCGATTAGGTTATATCGCCGACAAATCCAGTCATTCCAGAGGAAGCACCGTCGATCTGACCATTATCAATCTGAACGACAAAAAGGAAATCGATATGGGCAGCGGCTATGACTGGTTCGGCCTGGAATCTTGGCCTGACCATGCCGGTATTTTGCCGGCCCAGCGCGCTCACCGCTTGCTCCTCCAGACCTTGATGAAAAAGTATGGCTTTGTCCCTTATCCTCAAGAATGGTGGCATTTCACTCTCAAGGACGAACCCTTCCCGGAAACCTATTTCGATTTCCCGGTCCAGTAAAAGGCTCCGGGCAAAACAGGGATCAGGCGGATTTAAAAAATCGGTTAAAAACATAACCTTCGAGATCATATAGATTAATGAACTACCCCGCAGCAAGCTACGGGGTATCAAACCCTCTTAGATGTCATTCCGGATTCGGAGGCTATGTAGTAATTATGTTTTTGTCATTCCGTGCAAGCGCAGGGCGACACGGAATCCAGGATCTTTCTGGACCCCGGCTTTCGCCGGGGTGACGGTTGGCGCAGCAGGCTGCGGGGAATTAACCCTAAGAGAGATTAAACCTTTTGAAAATCGGTGTATCCTAAAGCATCTTTTCTTCCAAAGTAGCCAAATGGATAGTCGTTCGGTTTACCTAAGAGCAGGAATAGAGGAGGACGTCTCCCGAATCTCAAAACGGGTTGCCGGTATCACTGTATCGGCAATTAAACAGATGCCTGTGCTAGCCGCCAAGGTCTCAGGAACCGTATCCCTTGGACAGGGGATTCCTTCTTTCGGAACTCCGGCGTTCATCACTGAGGCCATCATCCGCGCCCTTAGGGATGACGAACGGATCGGGAAATACTCTTTGCAGCCTGGTCTGCCGGATCTAAAAACAGAAATCAGCCTTTATTGGGCCCGGACTAAAGGTCTGACGGTCGATCCGGAGAGGGAAATCTTCATCAGTTGTGGGTCAATGGAAGCGTTGGCCGCGTCCATCTCCACTGTGGTAGAACGGGGAGATGAAGTGCTTGTGCCTTCCCCGAACTATGCCTCCCATATCGAACAGATTCTTTTTGCCGAAGGCCTTCCGGTCTTTGTCCCGCTGCTCGAGGAAGAGGGCTGGCGTCTGGATATCGATGGATTCAGAAAAGCGATTACTCCAAAAACAAAGGCCATCCTGATCTGTAATCCCATGAATCCTACCGGCTCGGTTTTTTCATCCGCCGAAATCAGGGCTATCACCGAGCTGGCTATTGAAAAGGATCTTTTGGTCATTGCTGATGAGGCCTATGATTTTCTGGTTTACGATCCGCTCCGTCATTCCAGTTTTCTTTCCTTCCCTGAGTTAAGGAACCGGCTTATCGCCGCCTTCAGTTTTTCCAAAATGTATTGTATGACCGGTTGGAGAGTAGGGTATCTGTTTGCCCCAGCCAACCTGATCGATCAGATCCTCAAGGTCCATGATGCCTGGGCCATCTGTGCCCCCACTATTTCCCAGTACGCCGCCCTGGCAGCCCTTCGAGCGACCAATGGAGAAGATGGGGAAGGGGATCGCTTTATTCGTTTATTGGTCTCCACCTTGAATAGCCGTAGGCAATTGACCTGCCAAAGACTCAACCGGTTAACCTCACTTTTTTCATACCAGCAACCTCAGGGGGCCTACTATGTCTTTCCCCAAATCATCCCAACCGGGGTCAAGTCGATCGACCTAGCCCTCCGATTGCTTTATGAAGCCAAGGTGATCACCATCCCCGGGAGTGGTTTCGGCCCCACCGGAGAAGGCCATATCCGCTTTTCCTTCGGAGGCACCGAAGAAGAGATAAACCTGGCTTTTGACCGCATTGAAGATTGGGCGGTTAAGAAGGCCTTTTAATCTGCGTGGTCCGTGTTTCTAAATAGATTTAAAGTTGGATCCTCAAAAAGTCGTCACCCAGTGAAGAAAACCGGGATCCAGAAATTTTATAACTAATTGATCCAACTGGATTCCGGCTTTCGCCGGAATGACGTCAAAAAGAATTTTTTACCTTTTTACAACTCCTTCTTTAAGAATATTAATCTAAATGGAGGCCGTCATGGAAAAACCCTGGACGAGATTGTGGCCGAGTTTCTACCCTAGAACATTGAAATATTATGAGGGAAGTATCGTTGATTTTATGGAAGCGAGTGCCCGAAGATTTCCGGAAAGGCCGGCTCTGATTTTCATGGAGAAGTCCATGACCTACCGGGAACTGCTGGATAAGACCCTGAGACTGGCCACGGCCCTGAGTGATCTGGGAGTGAAAAAGGGAGATCGGGTGGCCCTTTTTATGCCCAACTGTCCCCAATTTGTCATTGCGTATTATGCCACCCTGAAAATCGGGGCCATCCTGACCATGTGCTCTCCTTTGAACAGCGAAGAAGAACTCAAATATCAGTTAAACGACTCCGGGGCCGAAACCATCATCACGTTGAAACTCAATCTGCTGGTGGACAAACTGATAAAGGTAAAAGCCCAGTCCCCCTTGAAACGCATCATCCTGTCGGGCCTGGATGAGGTCCTCCCCTGGGTGAAAAAGCAGGCCTTCCTCCTATTCAAAAGAAAAAATATCGCTTCCCTTCAAAAAAAACCGGCTGAAGGCATTTATTATCTCCAAGACCTTCTGTCCGATTACCCGGCCAGCCCTCCTCCTGTAACGATTAACGGAAAGGAAGACATCGCTGTTTTGGCTTATACCGGCGGGACCACCGGCCTGCCCAAAGGGGCCATGATTACCCACTATAACACCATTGTCAATGTCTCCCAGGTCATGAACTGGCTGGCCCCGGCCCTGGACTATCCCATCCAGGATAACCCTAGGCCCGACAATTTCAGCGGTCAGGGTCGTCATATGATGATTGTCAATGTGGTCCCCTGGTTTCATGCCATGGGAACCATCGGTTACCTGAATAATCCCATCTTCGGGGCTATGACCATATATGTCCTGCCCCGCTTTGATGCCGGCGAATATCTGAAAATCGTCAAAAAATATCCTATTGATAGTATGGGAGGGGCCCCTCCCATTTATACCGCCCTGGTCAATCATCCTCAATTTGCCGAATATGCACCCCATTTTAAAAAAGTCAGGGTCGCCGCCAGCGGTGCCGGCCCCCTACCGGTCGAATATCTAAAAAAGATGAAAGACCTGGTGGGAGGGGTCTTCATTGAAGCCTATGGGATGACTGAGTGCACCATGGCCATCTGCTTCAATCCGGCAGGGAAAGAGGATCTTCGTAAACCGGGTTCGGTAGGCATTCCGGTTTTCGACTCGGAGATCAAAATCGTTGACCTGATGGACGACACCAAGGAGGTCCCCTTAGGTCAGGAAGGTGAGATCCTGCAGAAAGGTCCCCAGGTCATGAAAGGCTACTGGAATAAACCTGAGGAGACCGCCTCAACCTTAAAAGACGGGTGGCTCCACTCTGGAGATATCGGCAAACTGGATGAGGATGGATACCTCTATATCGTCGATCGAATTAAAGACATGATCAAATACAAAGGATACAATGTCTTCGCCAGGAATCTTGAGGAGATTCTTTACCGTCACCCCAAAATCAAAGAAGCAGCGGTTATCGGGATACCCGACCCGGCTGTTACCGAGTATCCCAGGGCTTATATCGTGCTCCGTCAGGATGAGACCGCCTCCGAAAAGGAAATAATGGATTTTATAAACACCCAAGTGGCCGGCTATGAAAAAATCAGGGAAGTGGTTTTTAGGAAGGAACTCCCGGTCAGTCTGGCCGGGAAGGTCCTAAAGAGAGAGTTGAAAAAAGAGGCCCTGGCCGAATTAAAACCTACGACATCTCAATAACTTGTTCCAGCCTGGAAAAAAGTAAAAAAGTCCCCAGTGAAGTCCTTCCGGCGAAAGCCGGAATCCAGTTGAATCAATCAGCTATAAAAAGCCTCGACCCCGGTTTTCACCGGGGTTACATCACGTTACGAACCCCTTACCTGTAAATACCTCAAAATAGACGGAAGCTAGAGACAGATAAATTTATGACGGTTTTAAAAACATCTGTTTCTTGTTTTCGTAAGCAAGACAGTTATGAAACAATAATTTTTTTCAGCCCACTTTGTTTTTTTCTTGACATCCTTCCCTGATTCCATTATTTGACCAAAAACAGTTCGCACAATTTGCACATTTTGCCAAAATCGTTGTTTAAGGAAATCATGATCCATGATATCTTTAACAAACCCATCCTAGTCTTTGGCTGCGGAAACACCCTTCTCGGAGACGATGGTTTTGGTCCGGCGGTAATAACCCATTTAGGGGACCATTACTCCTTGCCCGAAACGGTCTTTGCTCTGGATGTCGGCACTTCTATCCGGAATATCCTTTTTGATCTTATCTTGTCTCCCTCCAAACCCGAAAAAATTCTGATTATCGATGCTGTCACGCACCCGGACCGGAATCCTGGGGAATTATTTGAAATCAGCGTTGAAGATCTTCCGGAAAATAAAACAAACGATTATTCGCTCCACCAGTTCCCTTCAGTCAATTTATTAAAGGAATTAAAAGGGATAGCCGGGATTGAGGTGAACGTCCTGGCGGTTCAGGCCAAATCAATCCCCGATGAAATCCTTCCCGGTTTGTCCCCGGAGATTTTGGCCTCCGTTTCAAATGCTTGTCATTGGATAATAAAACAGGTGGAACCAAGCCATGGTTAGTTTTTCTCTTGGAAGGTTGGCCGAGCAATTAGGCCTTCACCGTAACACCTTGCTCAATTGGATAAAAAGCGGGCAGTTTCCCGCCAAATCCATTCCCGGCCGAAGATATCTCATTTCCGATCAGGATTTTGAAATATTCTGTCAAAAATTTAACCAGGATCCCCTTAACCTGGACGTCAAGAAAATTTCAGATCAGCCATCGTCAAAAGGAGAAATTGTTATGCCCCAGGAACAAGCCAAAACATTTGATTTTAATGTAAACCTGATGGCTTCCCAGTTGGAAGTCATCCGCTCCTGTCTGACTTGCGGAAGTTGCTCCAGTGCCTGCCCCGTTTCGGGGATAGACGGACTAGACCCCCGCAAGGCCCTGAGAAAAATCGTCTTTGGAAAGGAAAAGGAGCTGATCGCCTCTAACTGGTTCTGGAAGTGCACCCTTTGCGGCAAGTGCGAAGAGGCCTGTCCCATGAATGTGGAACTCGTAGCCACGTTCCGCAAGATTCGCGGTCTCCGAGACCGGGACAAGGTCCCGGGCCCCTTGCACAAAGGTGTGCTCATGTGCCTCCAGCGGGGAAACAACCTGGGCATTCCCAAGGAAGACTTTCTTACGCTTTGTGAGGAACTGGGAGAAGAAATGGCCGAGGACTGCTGCCCAGGATTCAAAACCCCTATCGATCAAAAAGGGGCCAACATCCTGGTGACCATCAACTCCAAAGAGCCTTTCGGCGAACCCGACGACATGAAATTCTGGTGGAAGATCTTTCATGCCGCCGGCGAATCCTGGACCATCCCTTCGGAAAACTGGGAGGGGGTCAATTGGGGCCTGTTTACCGGCGATGACGATTCCATGAAGACGGTCGTCGGCCGAATCGTCGAGAACATGTATAAACTGGAGTGTAAAACCCTGCTCTTACCGGAGTGAGGCCACGCCTACTACGCAACCCGGGTCGGGTTGAACCGCTGGTTTAAAGACGATATGAAAAATTTCGAGGTCCTCTCCATCTTTGATCTTTTGATGCGGTATATTAAAGAGGGCCGAATCCAAATCGATCCAACCATCCATCATGAATTGACCACCTACCACGATCCCTGCAATTACGGACGAAAATCGCTCAAGGCCTTCGGCCACGGGTATTTTGAAGAAGGGCGCTGGATTACCCAGCAGTGCGCTCCAAATTTTGCCGAGATGTATCCCGATCGGAAGGGAAACTACTGCTGCGGGGCCGGCGGTGGGGCCTGGGCCATGCCTTTTCAGGAAGAACGGGTTTATTACGGCCGGATCAAGGCCCGTCAGATCCAGCGGACGAAGGCCAAATTGGTCATCGCGCCCTGTCACAATTGCCGGGATCAGATTATGAAGAGTCTGACCAAAGAATATCATCTGGACATTGAAGTTAAATACATCTGGGAGCTGGTGGCGGATTCCTTGATCCTGCCCGAAGCGCCTGGAACATCGGCTTCTGAGTAGGAGGATTTGCAATGACCAGCCACAAAAAAATTGGATCGGTCATGGTCGTGGGCGGAGGGATCGCTGGTATCCAAGCCGCCTTAGACCTGGCCAACAGCGGCTTTTTCGTTCACTTGGTGGAATCAGGCGGGATCATCGGCGGCACCATGGCCCAACTGGATAAGACCTTTCCGACCAATGACTGCTCCATGTGAATTATCTCGCCGAAACTGGTTGAGTGCGGTCGGCACTTAAACATTCAGCTCCATACCTTAACGGAAATAGAACATTTGGAGGGAGATCCCGGGGAATTCCAGGTGACCCTCCGCCAGCGGCCCCGCTATGTGGACATGGATAAATGCATCGCCTGCGGAGAATGTGCCCAGAAGTGTCCTAAAAAAGTTGTCGATAAATACAACGTGGGCATTGGACACCGTAAATCCATCTTCGTCCGCTATCCTCAGGGGGTTCCCCTGAAATACCGCATCGAAGAAGAGACCTGTATCAAACTGCAGAAAGGCAAATGCGGCGTCTGCGAGAAGATCTGTCCCACCGGGGCGATTCGTTTTGACGATAAGGAAAAACATTTTCAGGTTGAAGTCGGCTCCATCATCCTGGCACCCGGATTCAAGGTCTTTGACCCCACCGGGATCCGGACCTGGGGCTATGGTATTTTCCCCAATGTGGTCACCGCCCTGGAACTGGAACGCTATCTCTCGGCCTCCGGGCCGACGGAAGGTCACCTCATCCGTCCTTCGGACCAGAAAGAAGTCAAAAAAATCGCCTTCCTGCAGTGCGTGGGCAGCCGGGATTACAACCAGGTCTCCCATGGGTACTGTTCGACGGTCTGCTGTATGTACGCCATTAAAGAAGCCATGGTCTCCATGAGCCACGTCAAGGACCTAGAGGTCCACTTCTTCTTCATGGATGTCCGCACCCACGGCAAGGGTTTTGAACGTTATTATGAGCAGGCCAAGGATATGGGGATCCATTTCCATCGTTGCCGGATCCATTCCTTAGAACAGGGAGAAACTCCGGACAACATCTATCTGCGCTACATTACCGATGAGGGCAAGCAGGTGGAAGACGAGTTCGAGATGGTCGTCCTCTCGGTGGGCATGGAAGCCCGGCCGGAGGCCGTTGAATTAGCCACCCGGTTGGAAGTGGGGCTCAACCAGAATTATTTCAACGACCGGAATTCTTTCGCTCCGGTGGCCACCCGGCGCCAGGGCATTTATTCCTGCGGTTGTTTCGGCGGTCCCCGGGATATCCCACTTTCGGTTATGGAAGCCTCCGCAGCAGCGGCGGCGGCCGCTCATTCCCTGGCCGAAGTGCGCCATTCCCTGACCCGAAGCAAATCCTTTCCCGAGGAACGGCTGGTGGAAGAGGAGGAGCCTCGTATCGGCGTTTTTATCTGCCATTGCGGCTCCAACATCGCCGGGGTGATCGACGTCGAGGAACTGGCCGACTACACAACGACTTTGCCCCATGTGGCCTATGTGGAACGCAACCTCTTTACCTGTTCCCAGGATTCCCAATCCCTGATTCAAGAACGGATTTTAGACAAGAAATTGAACCGGATTGTCGTGGCCGCCTGCACCCCTCGAAGCCATGAACCGCTTTTTCGCGAAACCCTCAAGGCCTCCGGATTGAATGAATACCTCTTTGAAATGGCCAATATCCGCAACCAGGCCTCCTGGGTCCATGCCAATGAACCGGCCGCGGCCCTGGCCAAGGCCAAGGATATGGTCCGTATGGCCGTAGCCAAGGTCGCCCTGCTCCGGCCCCTTCCTCCGGTTAAGGTTGAGGTCAATCCTCAGGCCCTGGTCATCGGAGGAGGGTTAGTCGGCATGATTTCGGCCCTGGGGCTGGCTGATCAAGGCTTTCCTGTGCACCTCGTGGAAAAAAGTAATCGCCTGGGAGGAAACGCCAGGCATCTTTTCACCACTTGGAAGAATGAATCCATTGCCCATTTTGTCATGGAAATGACCGAACGGGTGGAGAGCCATCCCCGGATTACTACTCATTTAAACGCCGAGGTGACCCAGGCCAGCGGTTTTGTCGGCAATTTCCAATCCACTATCCAAAACAGCCGGGAATCCTTCAAATTGGATCACGGTGTGGCCGTTCTGGCCACCGGGGCAATGGCCTACAAACCCACCGAGTACGGCTACGGTGAATCCCGGCGGGTGTTGACCGCCCTGGAGTTCGACAAACTGCATATGCTCAAAGACACCCGTATCCAGGAGGCCAAAAGTATCGCCTTTATTCAATGCGTCGGGTCCCGTTGCCCTGAACGGCCCTACTGCTCCAGGGTCTGCTGTACCCATTCCGTCCAGGCGGCCATCGCCCTGAAGGAGGAAAATAAAAATCGCCGGGTCTTCATCCTCTACCGGGATTTAAGGACCTTCGGCCAACGGGAAGAACTCTATAAAAAGGCCCGGGAAATGGGCATCATTTTCATCAATTATGAAATGCATGAGAAACCGGAAGTCCACGTCAACGGGGAGGGACTGGACCTGAAGGTCTGGGACCATGTTCTCCATGAACCCATGATCCTGCCTTTGGACTTGCTGGTTTTGGCCGCGGCCATCATCCCCAACCCCGATACCCAGAAATTGGCCCAGATATTCAAGGTGCCTCTGGATACCGACGGTTTTCTCTTAGAAGCCCATGCCAAGTTGCGGCCGGTGGATTTTTCCTCCGACGGATTGTTTCTGGCCGGCCTGGCCCATTACCCGAAGTTTATCGAGGAATCTATTGCCCAGGCCCAGGCCGCTGTGGGGCGGGCCGTAACGATCCTTTCCAATAAAACGATTTCCCTGGACGCCATCAAGTCCCAGGTGGATCAGGAGAAATGTGACGGCTGCGCCCTGTGCCTGGATGTCTGCCCCTACCAGGCCATCAAGCTGATCGGGTCCAACGGCCACCGGCAGGTGGAAATCAGCACGGCCCAGTGTAAAGGCTGCGGCTTGTGTGCGTCCACCTGCCCCAAGGAAGGGGTTAACGTAGCCGGTTTTACCTATCCGCAACTCGCCGCCCAGATCCAGGCGGCCTTAGCCTAAAGGAGCGATTATGGAATTTGAACCGAAGATTTTGGCTTTTTGTTGCAACTGGTGCGCCTATGCGGCCGCCGACCTGGCTGGAACGGCCCGGATGCAGTATCCGCCGACGGCCCGGATTGTCAGGGTCATGTGCTCCGGCATGGTCCATCCCAAATTGATCCTGGAGGCCTTCACCAAAGGGGCCGACGGGGTCATGGTCATGGGCTGACACCTGGGTGAATGCCATTACCTGGAAGGTAATCACAAAGCCCAGGCCCGATCGGCCGTTATCGAGGAAATGATTGAGTCCTTGGGACTGGAGAAGGAGCGTTATCGTTTGGTCTGGTGCTCTTCGGCCGAAGCCGACCGTTTCATGGCAGCCATGCGCGAGATGAACGACCTCATTCTGAATCTCGGACCGTCGCCCTTTCGCTATGATGTGGAAGGAAATCTAGAAGGAAGGGGGGTGGCCCTATGCCGGTAACCGTTGCCGAAGAATGGTTGAACAGTTGTTCCGGGTGCGAGATAGCCATCTTGAATATCGGCGAGCCCTTGCTGGGTCTCCTGTCGGAACTAAACTTTGTGCACATCCCGGTCCTGATGGACCATAAATATTTCGGGCAGGTGGGGGAAAAGGCCCATCTGGAAATTCCTGAAGCCGTCGTCGGGATCATCACCGGCGGCATCCGCAACGAGGAACATCTGGAAGTGGCTTTGGAGATGCGCAAAAAATGCCAGATCCTCATTGCCCTGGGCACCTGTGCCACCCACGGCGGCATCCCCTCCCTAATCAATTTGTTCGACAATCAGGAACTGCTGGAGCGGTACTACCGGACCACGGAAACCACTGATCCGGCCAATCCGCCCGACCAGGTCATCCCACCTCTTTTGGACCGCTGTTATGCCCTGGATGAAAAGATCAAAGTCGATATCAGTTTGCCCGGCTGCCCGCCTCATCCGGACCACATTGCCGGGGCTATTTTAGCCCTGCTCAAAGGGGAATCTCCTGAACTGCCCACAAAAAGCGTCTGTGATACCTGCCCGACCAAACGGGAAGGGAAAGGGGCCGTCAAGCAGGTTCAGCGGTTTACCCGCAATGCCCAATATCAGATTGAGGAACCGGTCAGTTCCATGCGCTGTCTCCTGGAACAGGGCTGGCTCTGTCTGGGCCCGGTTACCCGGGCCGGTTGTTCCGGGAGCCAAGGCCAGGCCCCCCGCTGTATTTCGGCCCGGGTCCCCTGCCAGGGCTGTTACGGGCCGGTTCAGCCTAAAGGCAACCAGCTCTTGGATATGCTCAATGCCCTGGCCAGTAACGGCATTGATTACAGTTCCTTGATCGATCACAAATTCGTGCTCAGTTTTTCCGGGGCCCACTGCCGGTTGAATAAAAACGCAGCGGCCAAACCCCGCTAAAGGGATAAGAGAGGATAAAAGAATGGGAAGAGTCATCAATATACAACCGGTCACCCGGATAGAAGGACATGCCCGGATTGCCATCCACCTGAATGATGATGGGGGTGTGGCCGATACCCGAGTCCATGTCATGGGGATGAGGGGTTTTGAAAAATTCATCGAAGGCCGACCGGCAGAAGAGGTCCCTAAAATCGTCACCCGCATCTGCGGCATCTGCCCCTGGATGCATCACCTGGCCTCCAACAAGGCCGTGGACGCCTGCTTTGAAGCCATCATCCCTCCGGCCGGGCACAAGCTTCGGGAACTGGTCCAGAGTATGGCCTACATCAACGATAAGATCCTTCACTTCTTCTTCCTGGCCGCCCCGGACTTTGTCTTGGGTCCGGACAGCGATTATTCGGTGCGTAATGTCATCGGTATCGCTCAACAGGCCCCGGATCTGGCCAAACAGGTAGTCCAGATGCGCTACCGGGGGCAGATGATGATCGAACGCTTTGCCGGAAAGGTCATCCACCCGGTGGCCGCTGTGGCCGGGGGTTTTTCCAAACCCCTGACCGAGACGGACCGCAAGGACCTGCTGACCGAATGCCGAGCCCTCCTGGAATTCGCCAAATACGCCATGGAACTGGCCAAAACCCAGATCTTTCCCAAATACGAGTGGGAAGTGGAAAATCTCGGGGCCATCACCAGCGGCTTTCTGGGAACGGTCCGGCCCGACGGCTCCTTTACCCTTTATGACGGAAAACTCCGCTTAATGAAGCCCAACGGTACGTTTCAGGATTTCACCTATCAAGAATACACCCATTATTTAGGCGAGCACATTGAACCCTGGAGCTATGTAAAGTTTCCCTATGCCAAGGCCTGGCAGGAAGGTTTTTCCATGGATCTGAAGGCCCCCAAGGGGGTCTATCGGGCCAATACCCTGGCCCGTATCAATGTGGCCGATTTCTTCCATACCCCGCTGGCCCAGGCGGAATTGGAAGAATTCCGGGCCAAGTTCGGCCGCCCGGCCCAGTCCACCCTGCTCTACCACTGGGCCCGCTTGATCGAATTGCTCTATGCCTGCGAGCGATCCCTGGAGCTCCTGGAGGATCCCGAGATCACCGATCCCCATGTGCGCAATGAAGTGGTCCCCGGCGCCGGGAGAGGGGTGGGTTGTGTGGAAGCCCCGCGGGGCACCCTGATCCACGATTACTCGACCGATGAAAAAGGGTGCATCGCCCGGGCCAACCTGATCGTCGGTACCACCCACAACATCGCCCCCATGAACCTGAGCGCCCACCAAGCCGCCGACCTCTTAATTAAAGATGGACAAATCAACCAAGGTCTGCTAAACCGGGTAGAAATGGCGGTGCGGGCCTACGATCCCTGAATGTCTTGCGCTACCCACCGCCTGGAAGGCGGTTCCTGTTTAGAAGTCAAAGTGTACGATGCTGAGGGAAATCTCGTCGCTCAAACGGAGTAATCAACCCTAGCCACCCGCCCTCCGACTCTCCGTCAAAAGGGAGTCGGGGGTGGGAATAGGACAGAGAGGGGCCTCATGAAAAAAACAACCAAAAGGGTAGAAGTCAAGGCTGAACGATTGGATACCAAGTGCGGATCCATCGAGCATATGAATGTGGAGGAGATCCTGAGCCGTCTGATCGGCAAGGAAGTCAACCTGGCCTGCCCGGAGTGCGGTGAAATTCACCTGACGTCAGAAGATGCCGAACACGCCAAGAAAAAAAGGATTTCCGATACCCCTCGCTTTAAAAAAATCAAGCAAGAAGCCGAAGGCTCAAAAAAGTAACCATTTCCCTCTTCCCGGGGTCCCTAAAGGCGATTCCGGGACTGTCCGGCCGAGGGTAAACTCGGCAGAATCGATTTGCCCTAAAGAGATTGCCTTTTAGGTTCTTCTCCTTCCTTTTGAAATCTACCGGATTTGTCCCGGGAAGCAGGCTTCCCAATCCCCTCCCCTCTTCCCTTTATTTCAGATCATCGCACCAACAAGGGCATGCCGCTGGCATGAAACCATCCAATCTTTTGCACCTTCCGTGCAGCCGGGGAATAAATCCATTCAGGCTAACGTGCCCTTCTCCAAAAGAGGAGAATGAACGCGCCGGGTCGGCCGCCCCTCTGATGAGAAGCCCTTCACTCACGGCTTTCCCAAACAACGGCTAGCCGGGTTCGGTTCCCACCTCTGTGGTCAGGTTGCTGTTCTCCCGGGCATCCGCTTCCAGAAGGCCAAGAAGGCTCCTGGCCACAGGTCCGGGCTTGCCCTCCCCGATGGTTCTGCCGTCATGCCTGACCACGGGAAGGACACTGAAAGACGTTCCGGTCAAAAACATCTCCGCGGCCCCATAAGCTTCGTGGAGGGGGATCTTGTCGAATCGGGCCTCTTTGAGAAGTCCCTCGGCCACCAGGCCTTTGGCCAGTTCCAAGGCCCTTTGGACCGTGACGCCCGCCAAAGTCGTTTCGAACTCCGGAAACTTCAGAATGCCCTCCCGGGTGACGATTCCGATATTTTCGGTTGAGCCTTCCGCCAGATTTCCCAGGTCATCCAGTCCCACGGCATACTGGCATCCGGCCTTGACCGCCTCCATTTTCATCAGGACATTCTGGAGATAATTGCAGGACTTGATGGTGGCGAAGAAGGATCTTTTCGTCGGGATTTGGCTGGTGATGATCGGGATGCCTTCGTTGAAATAGTGGTCGGGGTAGACCGGGTGGCGGAGGATGTTCACATAAAGCTGGCTGGCCGGACACTCGAAAGGGTTGGTCGTGTACCCGCCCGGCCCGCGGGAAAGGGTCACCCGAATCAGGCAGTCCTTCTCCCCTGCCCGCCGGATCAGCGTCTTGATGATGTCGCCGATTTCCGCGTATTCGGCCGGAGGAACCAGGGATATAGCCGCCGCCGATGTGTCCAGGCGTTTCAGATGGGCCTCCAGCTGATAGATCCTGTTTTCCAAACAACGCATCACATCGAAAACCCCGTCTCCGCGATGGACGAGATGATCGTCCGCCGGGATGAGCATGAGGGCCGGATCAATGACGAAGCCCTTCCATTGGGTTGAATACATGGCCAGGTATTTCGCCTGCCAGGATTTTGTTTCAGCGGTGAGGGCCGAATAAAACGTCTCCTTTGTGATCAGATCCAAAAACATCGGCAATCTTCCTCTCAAAACTTCGGCGGCAAATGGTGCAGCCTTTTAATGACAAGAACGTATTTGGGGATGGCAATATAGTAGGAGAAAATGTCGGAGTCAATGTGAAAAACAAGTCAATTCAGAATCAACGGTCTATATTCGTTGGGGAATACATTAAATCCGAACCAGCCTTCCCATTCCAGTCAATTATCCTTGACAAAAAAAAGACATAAGATTATAATGTAATCATAAAAATTACAATGTTTATGGAGATCCTTATGCCGAAGACAGCCCTGATGTCTGTTCGAATGCCGGAACGTTTGGCCGAGCGGTTGGACAATCTGGCCAAAGCCACCGACCGATCAAAATCCTATTTGGCGGCCCTGGCTATAGAGGAATTCGTGGCCCTTCAGGAGTGGCAGGTTCAAGCCATCAAAGAAGGGATGGCCGAGGCTGAGGCCGGGAAGGTGGTCGGTCATGATAAGGCGTTAAAGAAACTGAAGAGATGGGGTAAAAAATAATTATGCATCTTCAGTGGACGTTAAGAGCCCTGGGAGATCTTAGAGAGGCGGGGCACTTTATCGCTGAGGACAATCCCCCGGCCGCTGCAAAAATGGCCGAGCGGGTCCGCGAGGCGGTCGAATATCTTCCGGAACACCCGAACATGGGAAGACCGGGGCGGGTGCCGAATACCAGAGAATTGGTCATTTCCGGTACGCCTTTTATCGCCGTTTATTGGGTTCGGGGAAATGCCGTCCAGGTTTTACGAGTCCTCCATCATTCCAGAAAATGGCCATAGTATTTTAGGACGGATCAAAAGAGAACCTTTAAACTTATTGAATAATGATTCGTCATGCATTCCATTCAGTTGGTGAATAAATCAATTCAGAACCAACGTCTCCTCTTTCATGAACAAAATATTTCTAGACCCGGTTACTCCTGTCAAAGGGCATTTTTTTGATAGATATAATTCGAATGATCCAAAAACCCAATGACCGAAACAGATGCGCTGAACTGCTTCCTATTATGAAAGGAATGACCTCATGGGCGTCCGACCACTGGATTCTTTAACCTCCTTGATGCTGCTCTTTACGTTGATCCTCTTTTTGACCTGCGTTGATCCGGTCCAGGCCCAGGGCGCGGGGTCAACCTTGTCTGAGGATTTCGCCCGCTGGACCGTCAACGGGTCCGTCGTGCATCAGTTTCAATCCAATCTGGATCGGGGAGGGAACTTCAGCGCTAACCGTTTTTTCATCAACGGCCGCTGGGGCCACCCGCTGAATTCCAACCTGCGCCTGGGGGTGGGGCTCCGTTACGCCTATGAAGACTATTCCTTTTCGGACACCGTCGGGTTTTCCGGCAGGGCCCCCTGGGGGGCCATCCATATGCCGGATCTGAGCCTGGCCGCCTTCTATCGGACCGATTCCGACTGGAGGTTTCTGGGCGCAGCCACCGGCGGGTTTGCCGGGGAGTCCGGGGCCGAAACCGGCAACTCCCTCATCTATGGCGGCATCCTAGCCGCCTCGAGGCAATTCGGTCCGGACCTGACCCTGGGGCTGGGGGCCGGGATCTACCGCCGCTTCGAGGAAACCTCCTTTTTCCCCTTGATTTTTGTCAAATGGAAGATCTCCGAGCAGTGGTCGGTGGGGAACGCCCTGCAGGCCGGCCCCACCGGCCCTGCCGGCCTGGAGTTGGTCTACCGGCCCGGGGAGGCCTGGGCCTTCGGCCTGGGCGGGGCCTACCGGTCCGTGCGCTTCCGCCTTAACCGGAACGGACCGACGCCCGGCGGTATCGGCACGGAGAAAAGCTTTCCGGTCTGGCTGCGCCTCTCCCGGCGTTTGACCCGGGAACTCAACCTGGACCTGTATGGCGGTCTGATGCCGGGCGGCGAACTCCGGATCGAGGACAGCTCCGGCCGGTTACTGAGCACGGATAATTATCAGCCTATTCCCTTTATGGCCCTTAGTTTTTCCCTGAGAATGTAGCGCAAGGGAAGGTACTAACACCTACCTATACGTCATAAGTGCTTAAGAGTTTTTAGGGCGGTGAATCCTAGCCGGCCCCACCCATCTTTCCATGGACAAATTGTGCATTGCCCATTCCGATCAATTCAAAAAATATCGGCCAAAAAGGTAGTAATAAGTTGATTCAGGACCAACGTCTCGCTTTTCAGTAAATTACAGGATGAACACTATTCAGATAATCCAACCAGTATTTGTCAATATTAAAGAACTGACCCTCTAGCCCCTAAAAAGGGTTACAATAGCAAAGTAAAAAGAAAGAGGGTACAGACCTTATACTATTTTCCTTTTGACTAAGCCCACGGGAAACGATAATATTAAAGCCATAATATAAAAATGAATTTAAAGGAAGGAATGAGCATGGAGAGGGTATTCAGTTTGGAATATTGGATGGATGATAACTGGTATGTCGGCAGACTGAAAGAGGTTCCTGGCGTTTTTAGTCAGGGAGAATCACTTCAGGAATTAGAGGAAAATATTCGTGAAGCTTACCAGCTTATGTTAGACGATGAGGAGTTCCAGCCCCACCTAGATGCCAAGATAAAAGAAATCGAGGTTCGAATTTGAACCGCAATCAATTTATCCGTGAGCTTGTATCGAAAGGCTGTTTTTTGAAAAGACACGGGAAAAATCATGATATCTATTTAAATCCGAGAATAGGGAAAAGAGCCCTTATTCCCCGCCATCCTGAAATTAAAGAAAGCCTCTGTCAGTTGATAAGAAAGCAGCTTGGATTATCTTAATTAATCTCCTATTATATCTTCCGGACAATCCCTTAACGCCCCCTTCTCTGATGAAACACCAGTCCAATGAGTAGACGACCTCGGGTAAGGCAACCCGACAGGTGGTCCCCAACTCGGTATCTTCAACCCATCGTCTGACCTTTGACCTAGGAACGTTTTCAGGGAAGTCTCTGGAGAAGGAGAATTCGTAAACTATTTCGTTTAGCTGGGACCAAGTCAATTCAGAAACAACGTCCCATTCTAAACACCTGGTTTTGGTTTTCTTCGGCTTCCAGAAATTCCTGCTTTCGCTGCAAAAAGGTTTCGTAGTCACAGGCATAGGAAAACAGATGGCCCCGATCCAACTCGATAATCCGGGTGGCCAGTTTTTTCAGGAAAGCACGGTCATGGGTCACGAAAAGGACGGTTTTGACAAAACGAAAGATAAAGGTCTCCAGCCAGAGGATGGACTCGATATCCAGATGGTTGGTCGGCTCATCCAGGAGGAGGATATCCGGTTCGGCGACCATGGCTCGGGCCAGGAGGGTGCGTCGTTTCATCCCGGCCGAAAGGGCGTTGAACATCCCTTCCGAGGGAAGATTGGTCCGGGATAAAATAGTTTCCACCTGGTTTACCAGGGTCCAGCCGATCCCCGTTTCCGGAGGATGCCGGCGGTCATCTTTTTCGGGGGAAGGCCCTCCTAAGCCTTTTCCGCTAATTTTCCTACTGAGGCCTCCGGCCACCACCTCAAAGATCGATCCTTCAAAATCCTGGGAGACATCTTGAGACAAGTAGGCGACGGTGACCCCTTGCTGCCGCCAGACTTGCCCTTGATCCGGTTGGATCTCACCCTGCAAGAGTCTTAGGAGTGTCGATTTTCCCGTCCCGTTGCGCCCAAGCAGCCCGACCCGTTCCCCTTTTTCGATCTGAAAAGTAATTCCATCCATCAAGGGGGGAGTAGAAAACCCCCAGGATAAATCCCGGACGCCAAACAGTGCCATGAATCATTCCTTCTTGTCTGGGGTGAGGCTGAATTTCTTTTAGGCCTCTCGCCCCTGCCGATTTTTATCGCCCGATCTTAACCGTATACAGGCAAACAAACAAGCAAGAAAAAGCAATGGAGGCGGCGAAAATAAAAAAGGATTTCTTTCCCAAGTGATTTTGGGGACGCTGTTCAATCAATTCAATAATTCAAGGCTAAGGTTCCGGAAATAAAATCTCTTACCTTGAGGATATTGAACGGGGGACATCTGTTCCTCCTTGACCCCGACATGTTATCCTTTTATACTTCCCTCCTGAATTATAGTTTTCTCATGATCAATCATCCCCAAAGGCTGGACCTTTACATTTAAAATGATTACCGTCAGCACTTTATTTATGATTCTCCTCCCAGCCCAACTCCGTTCAACCGGCCATTTTCTAACCTTCGGGAAACGATCTATGGCTGGAGGCTATGGATCGGGAGCCGGGTTTTAGAAAAAGACCTGGAGGGCAGAATATGAAAATCATCCTGGCCACTTTCGGGTCCCGGGGAGACGTCCAACCCCTGCTGGCCCTGGCCTTGAGTCTCCAAAAGGCCGGCCATAAGGTGTTGCTGGCCGGCCCGCCTGAAAAAGCAGGATGGGCCGCCAGTCTGGGCTGCCCCTATTTCCCCCTGGGAAACGACCTGACCCGCTTTGTCGAGGGAATGGGAACGGCCTATACCATCCGGTCCGCCCTGGCCTTTGTTCAATATGTCCGGAAGGAAACGATTGCCCAGTTTGCGGTCTTCGAGAAACTGCTCCCCGGCGCCGATCTGGTGGTCGGTTCTTCCCTGGTTTTCTCCCTTTCAACGGTTTCCGAACATCTCCGTCTTCCCTACCGTTTCATCGCCTTCAGCCCCCAAATGATCCCTTCCGGCTTCCACCCGTATCCGGCCTTTAAACATCAATGGCCTCCGGGCCGGATGAACCGCCTCACCTGGAAAATAGGGTGGATATTCGGGCGGGTAGATACGACCCGATTGGTCAATCAAAAGAGAAAGCACTACGGGCTCCCTCCTATCCGGGACAGTCTCTCCCATATCCTGGGTCCTCACCTTTTAGTGGCCTCGGATCCGGAGGTGGCACCGGTTCCCCCGGATGTGACCATTCCCTATTCCCAGACCGGATACCTCCATTTAATTCAGCCCGAGCAGTATCTGCCCCCCTTGGAAGCCTTTTTAGCCCTAGGCCCCAAACCGGTTTATGTGGGTTTCGGGAGCATGCCCCAAAAGGACCAGGCGGCCGCCCTGCCTTTTGTCGTCCAGGCGGGGCGAAGCCTGGGACAGCGGCTGATCATCGCCAATTACTGGGACGATCCCCTCCCTATTCCGGCTTCGGAGGACCTCTTTTTTCTCGGGCCATACCCCCATTTGGACCTTTTCCCCCGGATGACCGCAGTGATTCATCATGGGGGAGCGGGCACCACGGCCACCTGTGCCCGGAGCGGTGTGCCCCAGATTATTGTTCCTCATGTTCTGGACCAGTTTTACTGGGGTCATCAGGTATTCCAAGCCGGCTTGGGTCCCAAACCCATTCCCCGGGCCCGGATCAGTGTGTCCCGATTTACCGAGGCCCTTAACAGTTGTCTGACTTCCCCTCGGATTCAACAGACGGCCCGGGAGGCTTCGGAACGAATTCGACGGACAGACAGTCATCAAACCACCATAAGAGAATTATTAAAAAGGAACACCTGTTAAAAGAAAAAAGCGTGCCCGGGGTCAGGTCTATACTCTTGCGTTTTTATTCATTCCATCGGCATAGCGGACCGGCCGCTTTTCGGCCTTATCCTTGTAAAGGTGGATGGAAGTGCAGAAGGGACCCATTCCTGGCGGGAAGATCCCGGTCTGCTTTTAATCCTTTCTTCCCAGTAAGAGATGATTTGATTCCGGGATATTTTTTTATATATTCCTGAGTATAATACCTGAGAGTATAAACAAGAAGAGAAGATGTTTATGGACCGGGAATCGGATCTAAGCTTCTTTTTCCCGAGAACCGAGATCATCGTCTCCGACCCAGGGTTTGACCAAATTCCAACTTTTCAGCCTTTTTGAAACGATAAGCTAAACCATTTTGTTAATCCCCATTCGATTGCTCTTCCGATTTCTTACAGCTTAACTTTCTCAAAAAAATTCCTAAAATAAGGTCTATACAGGAATAAAAATTTAACCTACTAAATTCACTATCGTCTATGTTACTATACAACTAACCAGAAATAGGAAGGACGCCCATGAAGCTTTTCAAAATAATTATTGTTTTGGCGATATTTGTTTTGGCCTTTTCTTCACCCAGTCTGGCCCGTTCCGGGGGAGGCAAAGGGGGAGGGGGAGGAGGAGCCCCCCGAGGCGGCTCTAAATCGGCAGGGTATTCCGGAGCCGGCCACGGCCATAGCGGCGGATATCATGGAAGCCATTCCGGAAGCGGTCATACCCACGGCGGTAGTTATCATCACGGTTGGGGTTATTATCACGGCCGGGGAGGGTACTATTATCCTAGATATTATTGGGGACCCGGCCCTTATTACTATTGGGGCTGGCCCACTTATTATTCCCCTTATTATTATTCACCGCCAGCTTACTACTATCCTGCGGTGCCTTCTAATCCTCCGCCGGCCTATTATCCATCTCCGGGAGAAACCTCCCAAACCTCTCCCCAGGGGCCCCAGATGTATATTTATCCCCGTCAAGGGCAGAGCCCGGAGCAACAGGCCAAAGACCACAATGAATGCCTGGCCTGGGCTACAAATCAAACCGGGGTGGATGTGACCAAGCCTCCCCTTGAAACGATGACGGCGGATCACATTGCCCAGAAGGGCAGAGACCTTTACCGGGCCTTCGAAGCCTGTATGGATGGCCGGGGCTATAACCTCCGTTAGCAAAAGAAGGATTACTTCAGCTGTTTGAAAATAGACAGTTAAAGCCCTCCCGGCCTCCTTTTTTCAAAAGGTGGAGAAATACCAACCATTTAGGAAAGGGGAGTTAAAGGGAATCCGAGCCTTTAGATTGCCCGAGTAAATCTATCCTGGCCCTTTTTGAACGGACTAAACTGATCAAAACGTCATATTCGCAGGAAAGCAAAGGTTGTTTTTACACTTTGTAAAATCTTGCTTACCGAGACTCCTTTCTTAGTCCCTCCAAATTAGCAACCTATTAAATTAATTGTAGTTTTATTATCTGTTCTATGGCATAAGGTTTGCAAAAGTAAAATATTCAGCCCGAATATGTAAATGTGAGGCCGCCGGGACAACCTCAAACCCCTTATAATAAAAGGAGGGAACCATGGCCACTTTTTCGTATAAGGGAAAAGCCTACCAAATCGACTCCATGAACTTCCTCACGAATACCGAGGATTGGGATGAAGACTTTGCCGAAGGACTGGCCCCCCAATTAGGTATCCCCCTAGGTTTAACCAAAGAGCACTGGGAAGTTATTAAATTTATCCGTAAGTCTTTTTTGGAAGAAGGTGATTTTCCCAATATTTACGAAATATGCAGTGCCTGCAGCCTACGCATTCCGGAGATGCGAAAACTCTTTCCCACGGGTTATTGGCGGGGGGCCTGTAAACTGGCCGGGGTTATCCCCTGGAAAAGTCATCTCGCCCCGGAGGGCCATCCGGTTAATCTTTCGGGGATAATGCCTTTTATTGAGGCCTATGATAAAACCTATGAGGTGGATGCCAGAGGCTTTCTGGTCAATCCGGAGGATTGGGATGAATATTATGCCGTCAATAAGGCCTTTGAAATGAAAATGAATGAAGGCAAACTCGGTGATCAGCATTGGAAAATCATCAAATTCCTCCGGGAAAGCTATCAACGGAATAGAGAAGTCCCGACCATCTACGAAACCTGTGAAGCCAATCACATAACTGTGGAAGAAATGGAACGGCTGTTCCCGGATGGCTACCACCGAGGGGCGGTTAAACTGGCCGGGTTAAGGATTGGCGGCCCTTCTTCCAAATTTTAACCGGCCTCCCAGCCTGAATCGACACCCTGAGGCAATAAAACAACCTTCCCAAAAACCGGATAATGCGAAAGCACCATACCGTCGAACCCTGCGTTAGCAGAGTCTGACACCTATTTTATTGGTGTTTCAAGATTTGTTCGGTTTTACCTTTCGGTTCAGTGGGTGTTCCAAAAAGGGTAAAACCCGCTCTGAACAACTCTCCAAATTCGTTTTAATAAGAATAACTGATTTAAAATCAATATGTTAAAAAATTTTAAGGTTTGGCAACAGACTTGCATAAAAACAGATCAAACTCAACTCAAAGTTAATCCAAACCAGAAAAAGACCATTAATCCGGAAGTTCTTTATGATCAATGCCCTGACCATTGATTTAGAAGATTACTTTCATATCCCGGCCGAATTCAACTGGGTGAGGCCCGAAGAAGGGGAAAAATACGTATCCAGGGTTGAAAGGAACACGTATCGAATCCTTGATTTATTGAATAACACGGGTTGCCAGGGCAACGGCGATCTCGCTACTCCTATCAAAGCCACCTTCTTTTGCTTTGGCTGGATTGCCCAAAAACTTCCTCGATTAATAAGAGCAATACAGGAACAAGGGCATGAAATTGCCTCCCTCGGCTATAGGCATCACCTGATTTATGTCCTATCTAAAAAAGAATTCAAAAAGGATATTTTGAAGGCCAAGATGGTCCTGGAAGACCTTACCGGCGAGGAAATCATCGGCTATCGAGCCCCCGGTTACTCCATTACGCAAAAATCTCTCTGGGCATTAATGGAATTAGCCAGGGAAGGATTTAAGTACGATTCCAGCATCTACCCGGCCTATCATTCTTCATCTGGGTTTCAAGAGGCCCCCCGTTTTCCTTTCTGGGTATCCCTGAACGAGGATTCGAGCTTTCAATTTTCCGAACTGAAAGAAGGATCAGATTTTTGCCTCACGCTGGAAACCCTGAGGTTGAAAGGGGCATCGTTTCATCGTCAGGGGATTATTGAGTTCCCCTTGTCCACCATCCAGCTGGCTTATTATAATATTCCTATTTCCGATGGCGGCCATTTCCATCGCATCCCCTATTTTATTTTTAGACAGGGCTTAAAAAAAATTAATAACAGGGATCATCGGCCTTTTATTTTTTATCTCCATCCCTGGGAGCTTGGTTCTGATTATCCAGGAAAAATAGAAAAACGGGAAGACCGATTAAAGACCTTGTTCAGAGAATTCTCCTTTTCCTCCATCCAGAATATCTTGGGCTTAAACAATGCCCTCCCCGCCTAATAGGGCCGCCCCGGGTTCGATTCTCCTTTTCTAATCATCTATCAAAGGCGGTTAAGCCTATAGAGAAGACTGAATACCTAGGGGTCTTTTTGAGCTGTCGGTCTTTAGTCTAAAGTCTATGGTCTTTTTTGGTGATGAAAACGTTGACTGGAATTACGAAACGGTGAAAAACGATTCGGAAAACTCAGGTTTGCCGGCATATTTTTTCAGATAAAATTCCAGGGAAAGGTCCCTGTTTTCCAGAATAGCGGGATCGATCGGAATGCGGGCTGTCTGGAAGGCTTTAATGAGTTCTTCGACCGATGGGGGGCACCCTTTGACCGGGATGGCTTCCTGGATGTCCGGATGGTTTTTGTTGGCCTGAACGATACACTTGCCCAAAAGGATCGTCTTTTTTTTCCCAGGCGTGGGCTGCATGGCCTTACCGGTCAGGATTTCCACATTATCCCAGGGCGTCCCCTGCCAGGCCTTGGCCAGGGCCAGAAGGATCAGACGGGTCAGCCCGGAGCAATAGGTGCACATAGTCAGGTCATATTTTTTAAATGACAGCCCTTGAATGCCCATTTTGGCCATTGGCAAAGGCAGACTGCCCTCTTCGTTATAGGCGAAAAAATAATCATGGTAAAAAGCGACATCGTCTATTCTTTCCCCGGTCACGTCAATATCGGATAAATCAAGGGGACGGGAACGGTGCTCTGCGGCCAAAACCAGATGGGGCACGTTGGCCGGTTCATGTCCCAGGAGTCTGGAGCCGACCAGATCAGCCGACAGGACATCAGGCGAAGCCGCCAAAAGATTAGTGCGATGAATCCGTCCGTCAATTCCCGGTCCCCGCTCATTGGTGTAGATCCCGTCCAAGAGGGTCAGGGAGGGGGGAATTTTATCGGCCAGCCGGGCGATCCAGTAGTGGAGATTTTTATGGGCATCGGCATTGTGACATTTTTTTCGGGAAGAAACGTCAATCAACCCTTTTAAATTTTTTATACCTAAGCTGACAACGGCCTGGGCATGGGTTTTAAGCACCGGCAGGTTGACCACAAAATCAGACTCCAGACAATCGGTATTAAAATTCAGAATGACATCTCCGCCGAAATCAATCTTTCTGAAAGGTCGTTCAAAAACATTGATCACCTTTAAGCCGTAGCGTTTTTTCAAGCGGTTGTAACCGAGGGACTCAAAGGCATGGGCCGGAGTTTCCAAATCTTTCGGCCGGCTGGTCACCGTCCCTTCCCCGATGGTAAGGTCATCAATTCCCCGTTCTTTTAGAAGGACAACCATGTCTTCGACAACCCGTGAGGTGGTGATCACCCCCCACTTGGGGAAGGCGGCGGACTTGGACCAGAAGACAATATTCGGTTTGATAAATACCTTGGCCTTAGCCGGAAGATGATCCAGACCCCGGCATAAATCCACGGCCTTGCGGACAGAGTTCAACGGTTCTTCATAGCGGACAAGGGAAACGGTATAGGGGGCCATAACTTTTCTTCGATCCTTATTTAGGGAAGATATCCCTAATATTTCTTATGAGATTTCTGGTTTCGTTCGAGGCATTATCTTTCGGGTTTCGAATCCCGAACAACCTTTCCCAATTCTACACCCCGAACTCTGAACTTGGCTTTTTCTCAGACTTTCTTCTCCCCGGGGCTTCTTCTTTTTTTCTCGATCGGTTGACCTCCTTTATCGGCAACCTCCTCCGGTTCGGCACTGATCCGGACGGTAAAAACTTTTTCTTCTTTGGGAAGGACGATTCCCTGGATGATCATCCTCCAAAACTGATCGGTAAAAGGGACCAGACGTTCCGGCTTGCCCAAAAGGACCCGTCTGATGACCAGGTGTTCGATGGTCCCCAGAATCATCGCCCGGATTAAATAGGGGTTGAGGTCACTCCGGAATTCCCCGCTCTTCATGCCTTCTTCAATCAGGTGCAGAATAAGCTGGGCATGTTCCCGGACGTCCTGATAAGCCTCCTTATCCAGAAAATTTCTATTTTGTTTAAGAATCAGCATAGCCACCGAGGCGTAGTCGGGATGCTTCTCATAGAACCACAAATAATGTTGGATGACACAGCGCAGCTTTTCACCCCACCCCCGGGCATAGGTCAGGATTCTCAGGATTTCATCCTTATACTTTCTGGTCATTTCACCCGGGATGGAAAAGAGGAGATCTTCTTTAGAGGGGAAATATTCATAGATGGTCGCATCGGAGACTTTGGCCTCCCGGGCCACGTCCGAAATCGTGGCATCCTGATATCCTTTATGGGCAAAGACTTTTTCGGCCGCTTTCAGGATCTGCTTCCTTCTAATTTCCGATTTATGTGGAGTGGTCATGGACGTTCTCCTTTTTATCTGGACCAGGATTCACCTTTATTTGACTTGCACATTTTCCGGAAGTCTTCTGGCCAGAATATCGACGGTCTCTTCGACCATCTCCTCCAAGACCTGGCGGGCCGGTTTGATTTCTTTGATCAGACCGGATATCTGACCGGCCAGTCCCCCGACATATTCATCCTGGTGGGCCTCCACAAAAGCGGCCAGCAGGGCCGAAGAAATCAAGACCTGGGTGGGAAAAGGAAGAGGCTCCAGGCCGGAGCGGTCCCAGAGATCATGAAATTTGTTATAGCTGGCCCGCAGAGTTTTTCCGGTGTAGGCCCGGCTGACCCGAGTGTCTTCATCACTGGACTCGATAATCCGCCGTTTATTCACTTCCAAGGCGCCACCCTCTTCGGTGGCCAGAAAACGGGTTCCCACCCAGACCCCGATACAGCCCAAAGCCAAAGCAGCGGCCACTCCGCGGCCGTCGCCAATGCCCCCGGCAGCCAGTACCGGTACGGGATAAGCGGCATCGATAGCCTGGGGGAGCAAAGCCATGGTACCGATCCTGCCGGTATGCCCTCCTCCTTCATGACCTTGAGCAACCAGGAGATCAATACCCGACTGGGCCATCCTGGCCGCGTTTTTGGCGTTTCCGGTTATGCCCAAAACCTTGATGCCTTTGGCATGGGCTTCCTCGACCATAAAACCGGGATTTCCCAAACCGGCGCAGAAAAGGGGGACATTCTCTTCCAGACAGACTTTTACCGCCTCCAGAGGGCGCATGGTGGTGGTATTCATGCGGACCATGATTTCCACATCCGGCAGGCCCATTTCTTCTTTGATCTTTTTTACCCAATCCTGGTGGCTTTGAGGCAGAGACTGGATAACCAGACTTAAAGGAAGCTTGTCCACTCCCTTTTGGCCCAACCCTCCGCCCATATCCAATTTCTGGGGCAAAAGCAGGTCCACACCAAAGGGTTTACCGGTTTGGGCCTTGATCTGCCGTATGGCCTCCCGTAATTCTTCGACCGTATAGCCGCTGCCGCCCAGTACGCCCATCCCCCCGGCTTCGGAAACGGCCACCACCAGTTCCACCGGGGCACCGGTTCGTTCGCCGATCAGGGTAGGCCCCATACCGGCACTTAAAATAGGATATTCAATTCCCAGCATGTCACAAAGTTTGGTCCGCAGCACAGGTCTGGCCATCTTGATTCCTTTCTAATTCCTATACCTGAAGGTTCACGACGAAGGATGAATAACACCTCATTCGTATATCATATTTCGTCTATCGTCCTTCGCAAATGAAGTTATTTATGATCTACGACATCCAACCAACTATTTTTTTATTTTCGGACTAATTCCCATGCCCCGCCTTTTGGGGCGTGGCACCACCAAACATGAAAATAGGCTCAGAAGGCTCCGAAGCCTATTTTCGGATTAATTCTTGAAGGTGCAACCCGCAACCCGTCGTTTATATCCTTTCAATCACCGTAGCTACGCCCTGCCCGCCGCCCACGCAGGCATTGGCCAGGCCATAGCGACCGCCCTTGGCTTGGAGTGTCCTGGCCAGCGTCCCTACCAGGCGGACCCCGGTAGCCCCTAAGGCATGGCCGATAGCCGTACCGCCGCCCATGACGTTCACCTTTTCCGGATCCAGGCCAAGTTCCTTGATGCAATTGAGGACGACTATGCAAAAGGCCTCATTGATTTCCCAGAAATCAACATCCGAGGCTTTCAATCCGGCCTTGTCCAGAGCCATCCTGCTGGCCGGAACCGGGCCGGCGCCCATGATGGTGGGATCCACGCCGGCGAACCCGATGGATTTGATCGTGGCCAGAGGCTTGATCCCTTTCTTCAAAGCCGTTTCCTTGGACATGAGGATCATGGATGAGGCGGCCGCATTCAACGGAGAGGAGTTTCCCGGGGTGATCACGCCGTCTTTCTTAAAAGCCGGTTTTAATCCGGCCACCCCTTCCAGGGTGGTGTCTCCCCGAACGGCCTGGTCGGTTTCTATTTTCAAGATCCGGCCATCGGCCTGCTCCGCCTCGACCGGCAAGATTTCCCCGGCTAAAAAGCCATCGGCCTGGGCCTGGGCCGCCCGTTGATGTGAGCGGACGCCCCATTTGTCCAGATCCTCTCGGGTGAACCCCGATTGGGCAAAGAGCTTTTCCGCGGTGAGCCCCATGTTGGTGGAAGTCATCATATCCCAGTGGAGATAGGCCGGATCGGTGTACAAGGCCATATTAGGAACAATGTGCCCCCGATCGATGGTGGCCAGGCCCATGGGAACCCGGGTCATATTTTCGTATCCGCCCACCAGGACGATATCGCAAAATTCCTGGGCGATTTCCATAAAGCCCACATGAATGGCCGCCATGGAAGAGCCGCATTGCTGATCGACAAATTTGGCCGGAATCGTTTCCGGAAAATTGGCCAGGAAAATGGGATTTCGTCCTCCGTAGGCCCATTGTTCGCCTACTGCCGTGGCGCACCCGACGATAAAATCATCGATTTCCTTGGGCTCCAAGCCGCATCGTTTGACTACTTCCGGGATCAGCTTGCCCATCAGCTCATCCCCTCTCATCTTGCAGAAGACATCCCTGGCCGGGTCATTGGGCCGGGACCGGGACTGGGCTGTTCGTAAATATCCGGCAATCACGACTTCTTTCATATCAAACCTCCTCTTTAATTCTAATAAAGTATTCTTAATCGATTGAGGACCGCTTCGCTTGAAGACCATCCCGCTGTTGGCGGGATTCGAGGAAAGAGGCCAAAACCTTGCGCCTCAAGTTCGTCGAAGACGAACGCTCCTTAAGTGAAACACTCCTTCAATAAACTCATTTCCGGACTTCCACTTTTTACCTTTTAATCGGTATAAAAAGTCTTCCCTTCCGCCGCCATCTTCCTTAAAAGGTTGGCCGGTTGGAAACGGAGACCGTATTGTTTTTCCAGGCTTTCCAGCTTTTCGACCACTTTTGGGCATCCCCATTTGTCGGCATAGCGAAGGATGCCGCCCCGGTAGGGCGGAAAACCGGTCCCGTAGATCATGGCCAGATCCATATCCTGGGGCCGGTCACAGATCCCCTCTTCGATCATCAGGGCCGCTTCATTAATGGCCAAAGCCAGCATGGCCTCGACGACCTCCTGATAGGTCATCTTCTTCGGGGCCACATTGTTTTCCTTTAAATAGGCCTGGACCACATTAGCCACTTTCGGGTTGGGGAGGATAGTCTTGCCCTGGTAAGTAAAATAGCCGGCCCCGGTCTTTCGGCCGTAACACCCGGTCTGATAAATCCGCTCGGTCAGAGGATGGATTTTATACCGTTCGCCTAATCGCTGTTCAAAGGTTTTATTGACGTGATAATTAATATCGATGCCGGTCAAATCGGCCAACGTAGCCGGCCCCATAGGCATACCGAAATCGACCATCGCTTCTTCGATGATCCGGCCGTCCACTCCGTCCGCCGCCAGATACACCGAGCCCCCCATCAGGCCTCCAAGCTGCCGGGAAACATAAAAGCCCGGACCGTCGTTGACGACTATGGGAATTTTCTTGATATTCCGGGCAAAGGCCACACTGGAGGCCAAGGTCTGATCGGAAGTCTGGGCTGCACAAATAACCTCCAAAAGTTGCATGCGGTGGGCCGGATTAAAAAAATGAAGACCGATCATTCGAGCCGGGTCTTTCAGCACAGAGGCCATTTCCGTAATCGGTAAGGCGCTAGTATTGGTCCCGAAGATCACCTCGGGTCGACAGATCGCCTCCAGCTTGAGCCAGATATCCTGTTTGATGGTCATATTCTCCAGGACCGCTTCAATGACCAGGTCAACATCCTTCAGATCTTCCAAGGAGGTGGTGGTGCTCAAGCGGGACTGGATCATGGTTTCCAGATTTTCGGCGGTCATCTTCTTTTTCTTAATGGGATAAGCAAAGGTTTCCCGAACAGCGCTCACCCCTTTCCGCAAAGCCTCTTCATTGATATCCCAGAGGATGGCCTGAAAGCCGTTGGCCAAGAGCAGATTGACTATGCCCGAACCCATGACCCCGCCGCCGAGCATAGCCACTTTCTTAATTTTGGCCGGTTCCAGCCCTTTGATTCGGGGCAGTCGCCCGGCCGCCCTGGTGTTTAGAAATATGCCGATCAGATTTTTGCAAACATCCGTGACCGCACATTGGCTGAAAAGGTCCACTTCCCGTTCAATGTCCGCTTCGATGTCAAAGCCTAAACCTTTTTCGACTGCCTCAATAGCCTTGAAAGGGGCGATATACCCCTTGGCCTTATTCATGGTCATCATCTTGACATAGTTTAGGAAGGGCGTTTTCTCGGCGGCGCTGGGAATCCGGTCGATCAGGTTACGGGTCCGCCGAAGCTCCAGGCGCAGATCCATTCTGGGCCGGCCGGAAATAAACCGGCCTGCAGCCGTCAGGGCGGCCTCCAGCAATGTATCTTCTGGAACCACCTCATCCACCAGCCCCCGTTGTAAGGCCTTCTCTGATTTTATGGGAGCGCCGGTAGTAATCATCTCTATGGCATTGGGAAGTCCGATCAGGCGGGGAAGACGTTGTGTGCCGCCGGCACCCGGGATCAGGCCGATCTGGACCTCCGGCTGGCCCAGATTGATCCCCGGAACGGCGATCCGGTAGTGACAGGCCATGGCCGTTTCCAGCCCCCCACCCAGGCAATTGCCGTTAATAGCGGCAATAACGGCTTTAGGGGCCATTTCAATCCCATTTAAAAATCGGGCGGCCTGCAAGGCCGGGCCATAAATATCATCTTTGGTCTTAACGGTCTGCAACCGGGTGATATCGGCCCCGGCAATAAAATTTTTTCCTGTCCCGGTGATGACAACGGCCTTGACGTTCCCATCTTCCATGGCCTTTAACATGGCCGCCCCGAAATCCTGCATCAGTTGCGGCGACATCTGATTGACCGGCGGATTATCCAGGGTCAGCACCGCTACACTCTGTTGAAGAGTCACTTTTACCGTCTGATATTCTGTTTTCATAGTGTCGGCTCCATAAAACAATTAATTCGAAAATTACTTGGGTATTATTTACGTCTTTCGGGTTGGGAGTTGCGGGTTAAAAATTAAGACCTTTCCCTTTGAACCAGTACCCCACAACCCCTAACTCGTAACACTCTTTTAATCGACCCGAAACAACCCCTCTTCAAACTCCGGCCGTCCGTCATATCTGGCCATAAAAAAACCCGGCAATTGGGCGAAATTTTCAAAAAGAAATGAATGGGCTTCAATACCGGCCTGGTGAAGGGCAGCCAGAAGGTCTTCTATCTTCGGAGGGCATCCTTTGATCGGGATCATCTCCTGAATCTCCGGATTGTCTTTATTCGCCTCAACGATGCACTGACCAATGAGTATCGTCTTCTTCTTGCCCTTGGTCGGCTTCATCATTTTCCCGGTTAAAACCTCGATTTCATCCCAGGGTTGCCCTTTCCAGGCATTCCGGATGGCCGTCAGCATCAATCCGTTTATTCCGGAGCAATAGGTGCACATGGAAAGGTCGTATTTGTGATAAGTCAGTCCTTTGATCCCGTCTTTGGCCAGGGCCACAGGCATGATACCGTTTTCATTCTCCACATAAGCAAAATCATACTCATGAGGCGAGGCCACCGCTTCCAACGATTCTCCCAGAATCTCAATATCGGACAGGTCCAAGGGACGGCCCTGATTGGCGGCGGCTTGAGCCAAATGAGGGACTTGGGACGGGTCAAAGCCCAAGGCCCTGGCCCCCACCAGATCGGCGGACAACAGATCACCCGAGGCGATCAGGATATTGCTGCGGCGGATCTTTCCATCAAAGCTGGGGCCGCGTTCATTGGTATAGATTCCGTCTAACAAGGTAAACATGGGGGGAAGAGGTTCCGGAAGTTTGGCGATCAGGTAATTGAGATCCTTTTCCGGATCGGCGCTGTGGCATTTTTTCCTGGAGGTGATATTCAGGGCCCCTTTAAGATTTTTTATCCCTAAAGTGACTTTAGCTTGATTGTGGGTTTTCAATACCGGCAGGTTGATGATATAATCACTTTCGCAGATATCGACATTATAATGAAGGAATATCCCCTCCTCCAGGTCTATCTTTTTAAAAGGGCGTTCAAAAAAATTGATGACCTTGACCCCATAGCGTTTCTTAAGGGTTTGATAGCCCAGGGTCTCGAAGGCATCAGCAGGGGTTTCGGTGTCTTTGGGATTCCAGGTGACCATCCCTTCGCCGATGGTCAGATCATCAATTCCCCGCTCCTTTAAGAGGACGACCATATCTTCGACGACCCGCGAAGTGGTGATGACCCCCCACTTGGGGAAAGGGACCGCCTTGGTCCAAAAGACCACATTCGGTTTGATGAGGACTTTGGCCTTCGGAGGAAGGTCTTTAAGGCCTTGGGAAGAATCAACGGCCTTCTTAACCGACTCCAGAGGTTGGTCATACCGGACAATCGCTACAGAATATGGTTTCATGATACCCTCTCTTCTTCTGAGGAGCGCGGGTTCGGAAGCAAGAACCTAACAGGTTAGATATGGAAAATTTTCATAGGATCGATATAAATTTCTATCTCTTTTTGTAATAGACCTTGAAAAAAGTCAAGAAAAAAATGGGTACAATAAAATTTTCAGAGAAAATTATTGACAACTTGAAAAGGATTTGTTACGAAACAAACATCTTTATTATTCGGACTAAAAACAAAACCGAAATCATTCAAATGCCGGACCAAGGACTCCCTCCCGCTATGCGGGGGAGACCGGGTGTCTGAACTTTTAACGGCAAAAATAAAATACCATTTTGACAGTTCATCTGGAGACTTGGATGTTATTAACCGTTGGCTTTTTAGCTCCCCCAAATCGATTCCTGCCGAGTTTTCATTTCCTGGTTAAACGATTTAATTTTTACCAATATTTATTTCGAAAGGAGACAAAGACGATGAAAAAGATTTCCTGGATGTGGCGTTTCTGGTTAACCACCTGTCTGGTCCTGACGATCTCTTTCCCAGTTTGGGCCGCCGGGACGATCAAAATCGGGGTTATCGGGCCGATGAATTTCATGCAGGGCAAGGGGCACTGGAACGGGGCCCTCATGGCCGCCGATGAGGTCAACGCCAAGGGGGGGGTTCAAGTCGGCAAGGAAAAAATGAAGATCGAACTGGTCAAGGCGGATTCCAATGAGTTTTTAAATGTCACCGATGCCACCAATGCTATGGAGCGTCTGCTGACCAACGACAAGGTTGATTTTATTGTCGGGGGTTTTCGGACTGAGGCCGTCCTGGCTATGCAGGACATCGCCATGGACTACAAAAAAATCTTTATCGGTTGCGGGGCCGCTCATCCGGAACTCTGCCTGCGGGTGGCCAAGAACTATGACCGCTATAAATATTTCTTCCGGGGTACGCCTTTTAATTCCGGATT
>Ga0233425_10001447_pt1 | contig 53259 bp, 47 predicted proteins | sample Watercolumn_Towu_2_FD_181712 | JGI IMG/M metagenome (GOLD analysis project Ga0233425, IMG submission 181712) | Freshwater microbial communities from Lake Towuti, South Sulawesi, Indonesia - Watercolumn_Towuti2014_140_MG | ecosystem: Environmental > Aquatic > Freshwater > Lake | place... | reverse complement strand
TCGCCTCGAGCACGCTCTGTTCGGCCCGAGGGCGACGCCCTTCGTCGGCGACCTGATCGGCATGGGCGCGCGTGAAACGACCGACCGCTCCCTGCTCCCCCTGCTCTGGCGGGCCATGTACCTGCCCCAGGAGATGCCGCGGGAGGTGGAGACGGAGTTTCCCTTCGCCCTCGCCGGCCGGAGCGATTGCGGGATCAGGATCGGCGAGGACGCCCTGGCGGCGGGGCCGGATCTGGTCAGATTGCTGGCGGCGGCCCCGCGGTGCACGGTTCCCGTCCGCATCCTGGGTGGAGATCGCGATCTGGTCGTTCGCAACGGCCAGAACGGGCGGCTCCTCGCCGCCCTGATGCCGGAGGCGCGGTTCGTCGACCTGCCCGGCCTCGGCCACATGGCCCACCACTTCGCCGCTCAGGACGTCGCCGCAGCCGTCGACGAGCTCGCCGCCGCGAGCCGGGGCTGAGGGACGCCTGATCAGGAAGCGGCGCGCCCTGCCTCCCCCGCAGGCTGCGTCGACTGCGGCGCCGCCGCTTCGGGTTGCACCACCAGGTTGCGGAAATAGGCGGTGGTGCCGCCCCCGACCCACAGCCCGATGCGCCCGGCGCTGCCCGCGCGCCTGAGGTCGTTCACGCGCAGAACCTCGACGCCGTCGATCGATGCGATCGCCCGGGGGCCGTCCAGTTCGAGCCGGAGACGGTGCCAGGCGCCCAGGGCCACGGGCGCGCCGCGCTCGTAGACTCCCGGCGCCTGTTCCCGTGAGGTCTCGAAGTGAAAGTCGGGATGCGCCGCGTACTGCACAGCCCGGGCGTCGCGCGGACTCTCCGGGGCTGGCGTGTTGAGCGTGCCGTTCGCCATCCGCAGGTAGACGGTCTCGAAGGCCTCCGCATCGGGGGACAGGTGGAAGGCGACGCCGACGAAACCCCGGGCGTCCGTCCCGCCGCGTCCGCTCCTGTCCGCCGCGACCTCCACCTCGATGACGCCGTCGCCGATGACTTCGTCCACAATGGCGTAGGTGGGACGGTTCGATCCGGCGCCGGAAAGCTGGGCCGCCTGCTCCTCCGCCGTGAGCTCCACACGCAGCGCCGGACGCCCGGCCCAGGTCGCTTCGGCGGCCACGACGTTCCGGGACTCGATCACCTCGGGCAGGACCGACGGAGCCGCGGTCGGGACAGGGACGACGACCGGCGGCGGCGCGCGGTAGATGTCGGCCATGCCCGCCGGCTGACCCGCCCGCTCGCGGTCGCTGGCGAAGGTGATCCCCCCCTCGTCAGGCCCGAAGGACGGCGTGAAGTTGAAGCCGCCGATGTTCACGGCGTCCGGGAGCGGTTCGGGGTCGGACCAGCGCCCGTCATCGTCCCGGCGCGCGACGTGGATCAGGCCTCGCCCGCCCACGCTTCGCCAGAACAGGGCCGTCCGCCCGTCGCCGCTGAGGGTGAAGTCGCTCTCGCTTTCGGCGGAGTTGATCGGCGCCGGAAGCGGTCGGGGTTCGGCGAAACCCCCGGCGGTCGGCGAGGCGGCGTAGATGTCCAGGCCGCCAGTCCCGCTCCTCAGGGCCGTGGCGAAATAGAGCGTGCCGTCGTGCACCTCCGGCCCGAGCTCCTCGCCCGAACGGTTCACCACGTCGCCGAGATGCTCCGGCGCCTGCCAGCGGCCGTCCCGCCAGGCGGACCGCCAGATGTCGAGGTCGTGCCGGTCCCCCCGGCCCGGGGCCGGGCGATCCGAGACGAAGTAGAGGGTCTGGCCGTCCGGGGTCAGCCACGGGTCCGAGTCGCGATAGCGCTCGTCCGTGAACGCGATCGGCCGCGGCTCTGACCAGGACCCGTCGGGCCCCGGCCGTCGTTCGCTCACCATGATGCGGGCGCGGGCGAAGGCCGCCTCGGACCGGGCGAACACCATCGTCCCGCCGTCGGCCGAAAGGCTGAGGTTGTAGTCGTTGCGGTCCCCGGACACGACGCCCGGCATCACCATCGACGGCGTCGCCTGGGCTGCGGCGTCGGCCGGCGTGACGGCGGCGATCGCCAGGGCGGCCGCAAGCGCGCGCAGCGACCGCTCCGGGACCAGGGCGCCGCCGCTCCACGCGTTTCCTGCCCGGATCATTGGACCAGACTCGCCAGGGCCGGGATGTCGAGGGCGTCCCAGACGGCGCGTCGGGCCGCCAGGCGGGCGTCGTTCTCGCCGTGGGTGCGCCCCTCCGGCGTTTCGACGACGAGGAGCTGGATGACCTCCGGGCGGCTCGTGTCGAAATAGTCGGGATTCAGCTCCACCAGCGTCAGTCCCGCCGGACACCCCGGCGTCGTGTCGAGCTCGAGGACGCCGGGAACGAAGCAGGCGGCGCGCTCGCGGGCGGCCGGGTCGAGCGCCGCCAGCTCGCCGGAGATCCGCTGCCGTTCCGTCGGTCCGTCGTCGCCGGCGGCCGCCTCCCGCAGCGACTCCTCAACGGCCGAGATCGTCACCCTCCGCGCCTCGATGATCTTCGCCAGGTCCGTCGGGTTCATCGAGCCCCGGAAGTCGGCGATCATCTGCTCGGTCTCGGCCTCGAGGCGCGGCTTCTCCTCGGCGAGCCAGCGCGCCAGCTCGCCGGCGTCGCCGCCCTCCGGATCCTCGGGTGCGCGGTCGAGCTGGTCCGTCAGGTAGCGTTCCGCCGAGACCGGCCGCAGCAGCGGCGTCCGCCCGTGGGTGAAGGCGAGGGTGTCGCCGATGCGGATGATCCGTCCGTCGGCCGCGCCCCCCGGCAGCAGGAACCAGTCCGAAGGCCCGCTGTCCCTGCGCACGAACGCCTGCTGGGGGTCGAACAACAGCGACAGGGCGTTCAGGCGGAAGATAACGCCGGTTCCGGTCATCCGGTGACAGCGCCCGTTGTCGAACGAGATCGGCGACATCACCCCGACCTCGGCGGCAAGCACATCATGCGGCGCCTCAAGCTCGATCCAGGAGGTCAGGCGGTGGCAGACGGGAGCCGGCGGCGAGACGACCTCCGGCATGGCGCCGAGCAGCGTGAGAAGCCGATCGACTTCGCCGCGAAACGCCGCGACCTGGGCGGGGGACCGTCCCCCCGCCACGCGCTTGGGGTCGAGCTGGGTTTCGTAGCGGCCGTCGGCCCCGGCCTGGACCAGGGGCACGGCGGGCAGTTGCTGGGCGGCCGCGGGCGCGGCCATCGCGCCGCCGAGCAGGGCGGCGAGCAGAAGGGATCGGGTCATCGGAACATCCTTGCGTGTATCGGCTCAGAGGCCGCCGACGGGAAACTCGGCCCGCTTGTCGCCCTCGCTGAGCGTCAGGGACGTCAGCTGCGCGCCGTCCTCGGGCATGAAGATGAAGCGGGCCCTCAGCTCGCCGCCCGGCTGGATCACCGGCGTGGAGCCGAACAGCTCCGCGGGTTCCCCGCTGGCGCGGTAGGGCTGGCTGCGTTCCCAGCTCACGCCGTCCGCATCGGCGAGCACCGCCTTGAGGAAGCCGGAGGTGAAGTACTGGGGCACGGCCGAGGTGTTCCTGACCGTCACGAAGGCGTGGACCTGATGGGTCGGATAGCCGCGGGCGACGACGACGCGATCGACGCGGACGTCGACCCGGTTCAGGGGCTTGAACGACGTCGTCGCGGGGTCGGTGGCGGGCGGCGAGGACGGTGCACCGTCCGCGGGCGGGACGGGCGTCGGTAACGAAGGGTCGTCTGTTGCCGGAAGATCGGGCGACGTGGGCTCGTTGGACGGATCATCAGCAGTTCGAAGCTTTGTGCCAGTCCAGCTGTCCGGTTGCGTCCCATTTCGCCAGATCCGGCCGGTGAAGCTGGCGCCGTCTGGCGCGAGCTGAAGCGAGATCCGATCGCCCTGCTCGTTGTGAACAGGAGCCCACGCGCCGACGAGCTCGGAGGCGGTGAGGGTGTTGAAAGCAAGTCTGCGGAGGATCTGCGGGACGCCGTTGTGATCCGGCCTGCTGATTTCTCCGCGCAGTACGCCCCGGTCACGATACAGCCGCAAGATTCCCGATTGGGTGGACCATTGCCCCAGGAAAGGCTCCATCCACGGGTGGTCCGCCTCGATCTGGGGACACAGGGTCAAGGCTGGCGGTGTGATCCCGGCCTCTTGCCGGCGCACTGCAATGCAGCCGCCGCCTCGCCGTTCGATCGAAATGTTTTCGCCAAAGAGTGCCTCGCCCCCGATCGTCGGACGCACGCGCGCATAGTGACGATCCCAGGACGAATACAGATGGCTGCTGAAAGAGAGGAAGAGCGCAGGGTCGTCGTTCCGCCCGGCAGAACTGAACATGGAAATCTGGCCGTCCGCGGTCTTCCACGAGGTGTGCGAACCGATTTCCGTGCTCAGCAGGCTGCTGCGGGGTGGCACGAAGCTCTGGGCGAGGGACGCCTGCGGGAGCCCCAAGGCCAATGCGGCGGTAGCGATCGGGGCCGCTGAGAGGAGAGCGTGAGCAAGGGCGGCGCCCCAACGAACAGACATGGTGAACTCCTTTGGCGAGGGTGACTTCGCCGTGGTGCTCCCCGTGGGCGCGCCTGGTCCGCATTGTTTCGACCGAGGGGGAGGGCGGAGCGCCCGAGCGACGAATGCCGCTCTACCGCCTCCCAATGCCGGGGTGAGCCTCACGGCTGCGACCAAGGCCTCAACCGGGGCGACGAATGCGTAAGCCTGAAGCTGAACCTTGGGTTATGGTCGGGTCATGACGGATTTCCAGACTCCCGTTTCTGCCGTGCAGGCGCGGCAAGCTCTGTGGCTGACGCTGGCCGTCTGGGGCTCCAACATCTTCCTGCTGCTGGCGCCGTATCCGGCGAGCGGGCAGGCGATTCCGCTCGCGGTCGCCGCCGGCGTCGGTCTCCTGGCGCTGACCGGGGCGATCCTCTCGGCGGGCGTTTGCCTGCTGGCGGCGCGGCTTCGGCCGGCGCCGCCCCGGATCCGCTATGGGGTCGTCGCGCTGGGGTGCGTCGTCGGGGGCGCGCTGGCGGCGGGCATGGACGCAACCGTGGGCGCCGCCCTTCGGCAGGCGTTCGATCCCGGCCTCACGGCGGGCGGGTCGCAGACCGTCGTCTTCCGCTTCGTCAACAACTGGTTCGGAATGGCCTGGATCATCGGGCTCAGCGTCGCCCTGTTCCTGATGCTCGAGGCGAACCGGATGGCGCGGGACCATCACCGCGAGCTGGCCGAGGCGCGGGCGGTTGCGGGCGAGGCGCGGGCCGCCGCGACCGCCGCCCGGCTGGCGGCCCTCCGCTACCAGCTCAATCCGCACTTCCTGTTCAATGCGCTGAACGCCGTCTCCTCCGCCGTCATCACGGGCCGCAACGCGGAGGCGGAAGCGATGCTCAGCCGGCTGGCGGAGTTCCTGCGCGTGACCCTCTCTTCCGACCCGGAGGGGCTCATCCCGCTGGAGGACGAACTGGCCACGCTGCAGAACTACCTCGAGATCGAGACGGAGCGCTTCCGCGACCGGCTGGGCGTCGACTTCGCCTGCCCGGCCGAGTTGCGCCGCGCCCTCGTGCCGAGCTTCATTCTCCAGCCGCTCGTCGAGAATGCGATCAAGCACGCCGTGGCGCACACCAGCCGCACCGTGACGATCCGGCTGGAGGCGGCGCGGGACGGGGAGGACCTCGTGATCCTGGTGGAGGACGACGGCGACGGGAAAGCGGCCGGCGCGCCCGGTACGGGCGTGGGGCTCCACAATATCCGTCAGCGGCTCGAGGCGCTCTATGGGCCCCGGGGCGCGCTTCAGACGACCCCGCGGGAGCAGGGTTACCTCGCGCTGGTCCGGCTTCCGCTGCAACCGGCGGACCACTCCGACAGAAGGGCGGCGTAGTGCGGGTTCTGCTTGTTGATGACGAACCCGCCGCGCTCGAGCGTCTCGCGGCGCTCTTCTCGCAGATGGAGGGGGTCCGCGTCATCGGCTCCGCCCGCAACGGGCGGGAGGCGGCGGAGCGGATTCAGGCCCTGGCGCCCGATCTTGTGATGCTCGACATCCAGATGCCCGAGCAGAGCGGCCTGTCCGTGGCCAGCAGCCTTCCCCTGGACGCCCGCCCCGAGATCATCTTTGTCACCGCCTTCGAGATCTACGCGGCTGACGCGTTCGAGGTGGAAGCCGCCGACTATCTCCTCAAGCCGGTCCGGTTCGACCGGCTCCGCCAGGCGGTCGAACGGGCGAAGCGCCGCCGCGACCTGCGGGATGCGGCCGCCCGGGTCTCGGGCGAGGGCAGAACCGACGTCCAGACACACGCGGACGCCAGCGGCTTCTGGGTGCAGGTGCGCGACGGCCACGTCCGTGTGCCGGTGGCGCAGATCGAATGGATCGAAGCGGCGAAAGACTACGTGCTGTTGCACACGGACCTGCGCAGCCATATTCACCGCACGACGATGGCCGCGCTGGAGGCGACCCTCGACCCCGACCAGCTCCTGCGCGTGCACAGGTCCGCCTTCGTCAGCCCCGCCCGGGTGCAGAAGGTCGAGCGCCTCGGCAAGGGACTGATCGCCCTGGTGCTCAAGGACGGCGTGTCCGTCCCGGTCGGCCCGACCTATGTGAAGGCCGTGCTGAAGCGGCTCGGAGTGGGCGAGGGGTGACAGCCTCCCGGCCCCGGGCCGGCCGGCCTGGATCCGGCCGCCCGCGGCTTCAGGCGCCGCGGCGGCGCCTGAAGCTCCCGGTGCAAGGCAGGCGCCGGCTCAAGCAGGGGGGCTCCGCCTCCACCACGCTGCTGCGAGGACCGGCAGGACGATCAGGGTCAGCAGCGTGGCCGTCGTGAGACCTCCGATCACCACCGTCGCCAGCGGCTTCTGAACCTCGGCGCCCGCGCCGGCGGCGAAGGCCATCGGCACGAACCCGAGCACGGCGACCAGCGCCGTGGTCAGGACGGCGCGGAGGCGGCTGACCGCGCCGTCGAGCGCGGCCCGCGCCGGCTCCACGCCTCCGGCCGTGCGCTGCCGGATCGCCTGCATCAGAACCAGGCCGTTCAGGGTCGCAACCCCGGAGACGGCGATGAAGCCGACTGCGGCGCTGATCGACAAGGGCATGCCGCGCAGGGCCAGAGCCAGGGCGCCGCCGACGAGGGCCAGCGGCACCCCGGCGAACACCAGCACCGCGTCACGCCAACTGCCCAGCGCCATCCACAACAGCCCGCCGATGGTCAGGAAGACGAGCGGCACGATCAGCCCCAGCCGCGCCGAGGCGCGCTGCAGGTTCTCGAACTGGCCGCCCCATTCGATCCATCCGGACGGCGGCGGCTGGACCTGTTCGGCGACCCTGGCCTGCGCCTCGGCGACGAAGCCGCCAAGGTCGCGACCGCGCACGTTCGCCTGCACGATCATCCGCCGCTTGCCGTTGGAGCGGCTGATCTGGTTCGGACCCTCGGCCACGTCGAAGCGGGCGACCGAGGAAAGAGGCACGGTCGGCGCACCGGCCTCGGCGTTCTCGGACATGACCGGCAGCTGCTCCATGGCGATGGGATCGTTGCGGAGGTCCTCGCCCAGCCGGACGACGACGTCGAACCGTCTGTCGCCCTCATTGACCTGTCCTGCGGCCCGACCGGCGAGAGCGATAGCCAGGGCGTCAGCCGCGTCCGAGGCATGCACCCCGTGCGCCGCCGCGACGGTCCGGTCCACGCTCGCCGTGATCGTGGGCTGGCCGGAGATCTGTTCGACCCTGACGTCGGCGGCGCCCTCGATGCCGTTCAACACAGCCGCCACCTGCCGGGCGGTCCGGTCCATGGCCGGGAAGTCGTCGCCATAGATCATCACCGCCACGTCGGAACGGACCCCGGCGATCAGCTCGTTGAACCGCATCTCGATCGGCTGGGTGAATTCGTAGCTGGCCCCGAGCAGGGTCGAAAGCCGTCGCTCCATCCGGGCCACCAGTTCGCTCCTGGTCAGGGCCGGGTCCGGCCAGTCCTCGCGGTCCCTGAGGATGACGAAGGTGTCGGAGATCGAGGGCGGCATCGGATCGGACGCCACCTCCGCCGTGCCGGTGCGGGTGAAGACGCGCGCCACCTCCGGCATGGCCTTGAGGGTCGTCTCGACGCGGAACTGCATGGCCTGGCTCTGTTCGAGCGAGGTCGAGGGCACGCGCAGCGCCTGGACCAGAATATCCCCCTCGTCCAGTTCCGGCACGAACTCCCGCCCCAGCATCAGGAACGCGGCCAGCCCCGCCAGCAGGGCGACGCCCGCCCCCGCCATGACGATCCGGGGTCGGGCGATCGCCGCCGCGAGCAAGGGCGCGTACCTCGCCCTGGCCGCCCGCGTGAGACGCGTCTCCTCGTGATCGGCCTTCGGCTCCCGCACGATCAGCGCGGCCATTGCCGGCACGAAGGTGAAGCTGAGGACGAAGGCCGCTCCCAGGGCCAGCATGACGGTCGCGGCCATCGGTCCGAACATCTTGCCCTCCACTCCCTCGAACATCAGCAGCGGGGCGTAGACCAGCAGGATGATCGCCTGTCCGAAGGCCGCCGGCCGCGCCATCTCGCGCGCCGAGGCGGCCGCGACCGACAGCCGTTCGGCCGCGGTCAGCGCGCGCCCCGCCTTGCTGCGCCGGAGGCCGAGCCGGCGCATGGTGTTCTCGATGACCACCACCGCCCCGTCCACGATCAGGCCGAAGTCCAGGGCGCCGAGGCTCAGCAGATTGGCGCTGATCCCGAACCGGTTCATCGCCGAGGCCGCGAACAGGAAGCTCAGCGGGATGACCAGCGCCGTGATGATGGCGGCCCGGACGGCGCCCAGCGCGAGGAACAGAACCGCCACGACCAGCAGGGCGCCGAGGGCGAGGTTGTGCTCCACGGTCCGGATCGTCGCCTCGACCAGGTCCGTGCGGTCCAATTCGGGGCGGAGGACGACGCCGGGCGGGAGGCTGGCCTTGATCGACTCGAGCCGTTCACCGACCCGGTGGGCGACCTCGCGGGAGTTCTCGCCCTGGAGCATCAGGGCGGTGCCGACGACGGTCTCGCGGCCGTCGGCGCTGGCGGAGCCAAGGCGGGGCGCGCGGCCGATCTCGACCGTGGCCACGTCGGAGACGCGGATCACCTGTCCGCCGCGGTTGAGGATCGGCGTCTGGGCGAGGTCCTCCAGACTCTTCAGCCTGGCGTCGGCGCGGACGATATAGGCCTCTCCGGCGCGGTTGACGTAGCCGGCGCCCGCGATGCGGTTGGCGTGCTCCAGCGCCTCGACCAGCTGAACCAGCCCGACGCCGTAGGCCGCGAGGCGGCCGGGATCGGGATGGACGGCGTACTCCTTCACATAGCCGCCCAGCACATCGACGCCGGCGACGCCGGGGACGGTCTTGAGCTGGGGCGCCACGATCCAGTCCTGGACCGTGCGGAGGTAGGTGGCCTTCTCCGCATCGGTGACCAGCCGCTCGCCTTCGGCGGTCACATAGGGGACGCCGGACCGGGCGGCCGCGCCGGTGAAGTCGAGCGTCCAGATGTAGACCTCGCCCAGACCCGTCACGACCGGGCCCATGGACGGCGACAGGCCCTCCGGCAGATCCTCGCGCGCCGCTTGCACCCTTTCGTTGACCAGGTTGCGGGCGAAGTAGATGTCGGTCCGGTCGGTGAAGACGGCGGTGACCTGGGAGAAGCCGTGCCGCGACAGGGAGCGGGTTTCGACCAGGCCAGGCAGCCCGGCCAGTTCGGTCTCCAGCGGGAAGGTGACCTGACGCTCCACCTCTTCCGGGCCGAGAGCCGGGGCGACGGTGGTGATCTGGACCTGACGGTTGGTGATGTCCGGCACGGCGTCGATCGGCAGGCGCAGGAGCTCGCGTCCGCCCAGGATCGCCAGAACGACGGCCAGCCCGACGACGAACCAGCGGAAGCGGACGGAGCTGTCGATGATACGGTCCAGCATGATCAGTGTCCGTGCTCGGTCTCGCCCTTGGCCAGTTCGGCCTTGAGCAGGAAGGCGCCGGCGCCGGCGATGCGTTCGGAGCCGGTCAGGCCGGACAGGATCTCGATCCGTCCGTCGGAGGTGCGGCCGGTCACGACAGGCCGGGCGCGGAAGCCGCTCTCCTCCGCGACGAAGACCGACTGGACGCCCTCGAGGGTCTGGACCGCGTCCAGCGGGACGACGAAGGCGCCGGTCCCCGCGCCGACCGGGATCCGCGCCGACACCACCGTCCCGGCGGGCGGCACGTCGCCATCCGCGCGGGCGCGGACGATGACGACGCCGCGCTCGCTCGCCGGCGCGATCGCCGTCACGACGCCCGCGACGGCCCGGGCGCCGGCGATCGCGCCTTCGAGCCGGTCGCCGACCTTCAGGAGAACGGCCGCGGAGGGCGGGGCCTCGAAGACGAGTTCGACCCGGCGGGGATCCGCGACGGCGGCGACCTGGAGCGCTTCCTCGTGCAGAACCTGGCCGGGGGCGGCGCTCAGCCGGCTGACGACGCCGGCGATCGGGCTCCGGACCACGGTCATGCCGTTGGAGCCGGGCGCGCCGTAGGCGCCGACTCGGGCGCGCGCCGCCCGAAGTTCGGCCTCGGCGCGACGGGCTTCGGCTGCGGTCATGTCGAGCCGGGCCTGCGAGATCCAGCCCTGCTCGAAGAGGGTTCTGTCCCGGCGCTCGGCGGCCAGGGCGGCGTCGGCGGCGGCCGAGGCGGCGTCCGCCGTGGCGCGAGAAGCCGCCCCGTCGGGGCTGCGCAGGGTGACCAGCGGCGAGCCGGCCGACACCCGGTCACCCGGCCCGACGTGGACTCGCGCCACTGCGCCGGCGAGCGGCGCGTCGACGGCGGCTTCCGCGCCGGGAGCGAAATCGACGCGGCCCGGCAGTTTGAGCTCCGTTCCCCCGCCCCGTTGCAGCGTGATGATCGAAACGCCGGCCTCGGCCGCCTGCTGCGGCGGCAGGGCGACGAAGCCCTCGACCGCGCCTCCGGCCTGATCCTGTTCGGCGTGGTCGGCCTCCGTCTTCGCGGGCCGGTTCATGAACTGGGCGGCGCCGAAGCCCACGCCCACGGCGGCGATGACGGCGGCGCCGGTCATCAGCCAGTGTCTTTGGATTTGCATGTTGGATCCTCGCCCGACGCGAGCCGGGCCCAGAGTTCAGGACGCGCGGCCGCGAGGTCGCGCGTTGCTCAGGCAGGTCCGGGCGTTGCCCGGTCGAGGATCAGAGGCGTGGGGGCCGGTCGGGGCCCGCGGGCGAATCCAGCGGCCGCCCGGTCATATGCGCCCAGGCGACAGGCGCCGCGAACTGCGGACCTTTCGACTCGATCACCGCATTCGGCGGCGTCGCCACATGCGGTGCGTGACAGCAGCCGTTGGCGCAAGCAGGCCCGCAATCGGGACACTGGGCTTCGCCATGGGCGAGAGTGCTCGCCGTCGTTTGCCCCCATGACGGCGCCAGGTCGCTGGCGCAGGCGTGGCTCGCCAGCGCCGGCGCAGCGAAGGCCAGGGCCAGCAGCATTCCGCCGACGAACCCGACCCGCCTGATCATGTTCCACATGGGCTGGAGCATCGAGGCGGTCCTACCAGCTTTGACCCGCGAAGTCGCCGATCCGGCGGACGGTGCTTCAGGTCGCCGCACGGCGCGCCGCCGGCGCCCGCACGCGGCCCGGTCAATCCGTCGACGCGCCGCGGCCCAGGTAGGCGAGCCAGATCGCGCGGCCGGCGCCCTGGTACGGCTCCATGGCCGCAACGAGGTCGGCGAGCGACGGGGCGTCCTCCCACTCGTCGGGCAGAAGCGGATCGCGAACGATGGCCCGCACCGCGGAGCGGCCGACCGTGAGCGATTCCCGCGCCGCCGCGTCGGCGGGGATCTGCCGCAGGCGTTCGAGGCTCTGGCGCAACAGTTCGAGCAGGGCGCGGCGGGCTTCCGCCAGGGCGGCGGCGTCCCACAGCCCGGGGACGGCCCCGGCGGAGCCGGGGTCGAGGGCGTCGAGGCGGGCGGACATCAGGCCGGGCGCGGCGCCGTACTCGATCAGGCGGGTGCGGCAGGCCTCGAGGCCGCCGACGAGGTTGTCCGGACGGAGCCAGAGGCCCTGCCGGGTTTGTCGAAAGCCCTCGACCTCCAGGGCCCGCAGCGTCGCACGCCAGGCCGTCCGCGCAAGGCTGGACGGCCGGGCGGCCGCCATCAGCCAGCCGCCGCGCCATTCGGTGCGGCGGCCCGGCGCGTCCCGCCAGCCCTCCACCCGACGCCGCCAGGCGTCGGCGGCGGGTCCGGCCGCATAGACCCCCCGGCTCAGCGCGGCGAGCCGGCCCTCGCGCCGGAGCCGCGCGACGGCTGTCCGCACGGCCGTCGGGGAGAGACCGAAGATTCCCCCGGCGCGAACCAGTTCGGCCGTGGTGAAGCGGCCGCCGGGATGGGCGGCGAACAGGTCGAGCACCAGGGTCCGCGCATCGGGCGGCGAAACAATGTTGCTGATCACGTCCGTTCCGGTCACAGTGCGTCACAAACTCTCGTCACTGGCCCGCATGGTGGCGGATCATCGAAGGAGACGCCATGACCGCTCCGCTTTCGACCGTGACCGTGCTGGACCTCACCACGGTGGTGGCCGGGCCGCTCGCCACCAGCCTGCTGGCCCAGCAGGGCGCGCGGGTGATCAAGGTCGAGCCCCCGGCCGGCGACACGGCGCGGGCGCTCGGGGCGCGGCGCGAGGGCATGAGCGGCTCCTTCCTCGCCCTGAACGCCGGCAAGGAGTCGGTGGTGCTCGACCTGACGCAGCCCGCGGCGGTCGCCGGCCTGCTGAACCTCGCGGCGGACGCGGACGTCCTGGTTCACAACTACCGGCCGGGGGTGATGGAGAAGCTCGGAGTTACCGCAGAGGCGCTGCGGGCGCGCCGCGATGACCTGATCATCGCCCGCATCTCCGGCTTCGGGGATGTCGGCCCCATGGCGGGCGACCGCGCCTACGACCCGGTCATCCAGGCCGAGGCCGCCATGGCCGGGCGCAACGACCTCGGGGAGCCGCGACTGGCGGCCCAGTACCTCTGCGACAAGGTGGCGGGCCTCTATGCGGCCCAGGCGATCACCGCGGCGCTGGCGGCGCGGGCGGCGGATGGACGGCCCCGCACCGTGGACGTCTCCATGCTGGAAGCCGCCGCCGCCTTCGGGGCGATCGACATGCACTCGGCGCTGGCCTTCCAGGAGCCGGCCTCGCCCATGCCCGACGTGGCCGCCATCTACCGGCCGTGGCGGGCGGCGGACGGCTGGGTGGTGGCCATCATGCTGAGCAACGCGGAGTTCGCCGGTTTCAGCCGCGCCCTGGGTCTTCCGGCCTTGCTGCAGGATCCGCGCTTCGCCGACATGGCCTCCCGCTTCGGCCACTGGGAGGCCCTGCGGGAGATCGCCGCGCCGCAAGCCGCGGCCCTCTCCGTCGAGCGGCTGCTCGACGCCCTGCGCGGGGAGGGCGTGCCGTGCGGCCGGGTGAACGACGGCGCCGCCCTGCATCGACACCCCCAGCTCGCCGCCACCGGTTTCTGGCGCGAGGAAGTCCATCCGGTCGTCGGCCGGGTGCGGCTGCCGTCGCCGGTCGCCCGCTTCGACGGCGAACGCGGCTCGCCTTCCCCGGCCCCCTCGCTGGGGCAGCACACCGCCCAACACTGCAAGGCCTGACCATGTCCGAGTTCCGCTCCATCGCCTATGCGGCCGACGGCCGGGTGGCGACGATCACCCTGAACCGGCCCGACCGCTTCAACGCCATCGACGAGCACATGCCCGGGGAAATCGCCCGGGCCGTCGGCCAGGCCGAGGCCGACCCGGACGTCCATGTGATCCTGGTCCGGGGCGCAGGCCCCGGTTTCTGCGGCGGCTACGACCTTGTCGACTACGCCGAAGCCAAAGGCGTGGTGGCGGGCAGTCAGGACATGCCGTGGGACCCGACCCTCGACTTCGCCATGATGTGGCGCAACACCCAGGACTTCATGAGCCTGTGGCGGGCGCGCAAGCCGACCATCGCCTGCGTGCACGGCGCCGCCGTGGCGGGCGGCTCGGACATCGCCCTGTGTTGCGACTTCCTGATCATGACCGAGGACGCGAGGATCGGCTATCCGCCGGCCCGGGTGTGGGGCGTGCCGACGCCGTCCATGTGGGTCTACCGCCTCGGCCCGCAGGCGGCGAAGCGGATGATGATGACCGGGGACGTGATCACCGGAAAGGAGGCCGAGGCCATGGGGCTGGCCCTCGCAGCGGCGCCGCAGGACGGCTTCGAGGCCGAGATCGCCCGGCTGGTCGGCCGCCTGCAGGGCGTGCCGCGCAACCAGCTGATGATGACGAAGATGGTGGTCAACCAGGCCTACGAGAACATGGGCCTGAACTCGACCCAGATGATGGCCACCTTCTTCGACGGGGTGGCCCGCCATTCTCCGGAAGGGATCTGGTTCCGCGAGCGGGCCCAGGAGGTCGGCTTCAAGCAGGCGGTGGCCGAGCGCGACAGCGGGGAGCCGATCGCCACCCAGGTGTCGAAGCGGGGCTGACCATGTCGAACCCTGTGATCGTCGAGCGCGAGGGGCCGGTGACGATCGTCACCCTCAACCGTCCGGAACGGCGCAATGCGGTGGACGCCCCGACGGGCGCCGCCCTGCGCGCGGCCTTCGAGGACTTCGCCCGGGACGGGGACGCCCGGGTGGCGGTGCTGACCGGAGCGGGCGGGGTGTTCTGCGCGGGCGCCGACCTCAAGGCGGTGGCCGCGGGAACCGGCGCCTATGAGCCCGACGGTCCCGGCTGGATGGGCCCGACGCGAATGGACACGGGCAAGCCGGTGATCGCCGCGGTGGAGGGTCCGGCCGTGGCCGGCGGACTGGAGCTGGCCCTCTGGGCGGACCTGCGGATCGCGTCGGCGACGGCCCTGTTCGGGGTGTTCTGCCGCCGCTGGGGCGTGCCGCTGGTCGACGGCGGGACGGTCCGGCTGCCGCGCCTGATCGGACACAGCCGGGCCATGGACCTGATCCTCACGGGACGCGCGGTCGAGGCGAAGGAGGCGTTCGAGATCGGCCTCGCCAACCGGCTGGCTCCGGCCGGCGGAGCGCGCGAGGCGGCCGTCGCCCTGGCGCTGCAGATCGCGCGCTTCCCCCAGGACTGCCTTCGCATCGACCGGGACAGCGCCCGCGGGCAGTGGGGCCTGGACGAGGCGGAGGCGCTGCGGCGGGAGGGGCGGGGCGCGGGCGCCGCCATCCTCGCCGCCGCCAAGGCCGGCGCCGCCCGCTTCGCCGCCGGCCGCGGCCGTGGCGGCGATTTCGACGACCTGTGAAAGGAACTCCGCCGTGCTGACCACCGAGATGATCGAGCGCGGCGCCCGCCGCTTCGCGGATCGCACCGCGGTTCTCTGCGGCGACGCGCGCCGGACCTTCGCCGAGGTCGACGGCCTGGCCAACCGTCTCGCCCACGTCCTGATCGAGCGCTACGGCGTGGCGCCCGGACGGCGCATCGGCCTGCTCGCCCACAACGCCGTGTTCAGCCTGTCGCTGGACTTCGCCTGCGTGAAGGCGCGCGCCGTCCGCGTGCCGTTGAACCCGCGCCTGTCGGCGGTGGAGCAGGCGGCGATGCTGAACGGCATGCAGGTCGACCTGCTGCTGCACGGGGCGGACCTGGCGGCGCGGGCGCTGGAGTTGCAGGCGGTCGTCCCCGGCCTGGTGGTCGCGGGCCTCGGCACCGAGGAGGCCGGCGACGACCTGCTGGCGCTGGCGGCCGACGCGTCGGACGCGGCCCCCGCCGTCGGCGAACCGGAGCCGGACGAGGTGGTGCTGGCGCTCTACACCTCCGGCACCACCGGCAGCCTCAAGGCGGCGGAGCACACCCAGGCCAGTTACGCCGCCGTCGTGCTGAACGTCCTGAACAACCTGATCGACCCGGCCGAGGGCGAGGTCATGCTCCACGCCGCCTCGATGATCCACGCCAGCGGCGTCTTCGTCCTGCCGTTCTGGCTGCGCGGCGGGGCCTCGGCCGTCCTGCCGGGCTTCACCCCGGCCTCCTATCTGGAGGCGGTGCGGCGCTGGCGGCCGGCGGCGCTGAACCTGGTGCCGACCATGATCGGCATGGTGCTGGATCACCCGGACGCGCGACCGGCGGACTTCGACAGCGTTCACACCCTCCTGTACGGCGCCTCGCCCATGCCCCTGCCGTTGATGGAGCGGGCGCTCGCCTTCTTCGGCCCCAGGCTGGTCCAGTACTACGGCCAGACCGAAGCGCCGCTGGCGATCGCCGCGCTGTCGAAGGCGGATCATGCGCCCGAGGTCGCCCACCGGCGCCTCGCCTGCGGCTTCCCCGCCGTGGACTGCGAGATCCGGCTGCTGGACGAGACCGGCGCGCCGGTCCCTCCCGGCCAGCCCGGGGAAATCGCGGTCCGCGCGCCCTTCGTCATGAAGGGCTATCACGACGCGCCTGACCTGAACGCCGAACATTTCCTGCCCGGCGGCTGGCTGCGCACGCGCGACGTCGGGCGGTTCGATGCGGACGGTTGCCTCTACCTCATCGACCGGGTCTCGGAGATGATCGTGACGGGGGGCTACAACGTCTATCCCCGCGAGGTGGAGGACGTGCTCGCCGCCCACCCGGCCGTGCGCGCCGCCGTGGTGGTCGGCCTGCCGGACGAGCAGTGGGGCGAAGCAGTCACAGGCTTCGTCGTGTTGCGGGAGGGGCAGGCGGCGGCGGTGGAGACGCTCGTCGCCTTCGCCCGCGAGCGGCTCGCCGGCTACAAGGTCCCGAAGGACATCCGCTTCATCGACGAGGTTCCGCTGAGCGCCGTCGGCAAGCCCCTGCGGCGGGCGATCCGCGATCCCTTCTGGGCGGGGCGGGAGCGGCGCATCTAGCTCCGCCGCCCGCGGCGCCGCGGGTTGACGGACGCGGCGACCACGCCATGTGACACGGGAACCTGGCTGGAGAGTGCGATGCTGCTTGCGATGCTGGGCGTGGTGCTCCTCGCCGCCGGTCTGGCGCCGCCGGGGTCGGACCTCCAACGGCTGCTTGTCGAAGCGCCCGCCAGGCGTCTGCAACGGGTTCGGCCCGGTCACCTCCTCTTCTTCTGTGCTCTGGCGGTGATCGGCGGCCTCCTGTTCTGGCTGTTCGAAGCCGAGGGGCTTCGGTTCTTCAGCCTGATGGCGCCGGACGTGGTCGTCTGGTTCGCCGTGTTCGACATCTCGCTCTACCTCGACGTCGTCGTGCTGGGGGCGGCGTTGTCCGCCACAACCCGCGTCAGAGCCCTGTTGTCGGTCCCTGTCCGCATGGTCGCCCAGCGATGGAGAAAAGCGCGCGCCGGACGATCGCCGCGTCGCGCCCGGGTAAAGGCGCCGGCCGGCGCGCGGGATGAATCCGGGGGGCCGGCACGACCCTGGCGCCCGCTCTCGTTCGCCTGAACGCCAACCGGCTTCGGCCCGCCGCCGTCGATGGGGGCGGGCCGAAGGGCGGGACGTCTTCCCGGTGCGGGGGCGGCCCGGCGCGGGCCCCGATCAGGGGTGCGGCGAGGCTCCGCAGGCCGCCAGCCCGGCTCCGGCGCTCCGCCGCGCGTCGAGGACGGCGAAGGCTTCGAGATGGTGGTCCGTCGGGATCACGTCGACGCCGGCGTCGGCCAGGCCGTTGAAGATTTCCGGCCCCTTGCCGGCGGCGACGTCGCGATCGGCCGCGAACAGGGTGGCGTACATCACCGGCACGCCCTCGCGCCGCAGCGCGGCCCACAGCGACTCGTCCCGGGGGTCGAAGCGGTCGATGCCGGTCCAGGCCGAGAGCGCCTGCAGATTGACCCCCACCAGCCGGAGCACCTCGAGATCGCCGAGGCTGCTGACCGGATGGATCAGGCTGAGCCCGGGGTCGATCCGGTGGAAGGCGCGGGCCTGCGACGGGCGATACAGGTTGATCAGCGTGTAGTTGCGGGCGTCCGCGGCCCGGATGGCCTCGGCGATCGCGGGGATGGCGGCGTCCTCCTTGACGTCGATGGCGAGGATGCCGCGCCCGCGCATGAACTCCAGGGTCTGCGTCAGCGTCGGGATGGGGAAGCCGGTCACGGCGCCCCCATCATCCTTCAGCCGCAGCGTCTGCAACTCGGCCAGGGTGCGGGCGCCGACGGGGCCCGAGCCGGTGGAGGTCCGGTCCAGCGTGTCGTCGTGCATGAACACGATCACGCCGTCACGGGTGACGCGGGCGTCCATCTCGATGAGCATCGGGGCCTGGGCGAGGGTGTGGGCCGCCGTCTCGATCGCGTTCTCGGGATAGCCCGGCGCAGGGCCGGCGCGGTGGCCGCTGGTCAGGACCACGCCCTGCCGCACGAGGCACCGCATCAGGTCGGTGGTCGTGGGGAACGGATTCACCACCGGCGAGGCCGCCGCCGGCAGGGCGCCGGTCTGGGCCGACGCCGCCAGCGGCGCCGCGGACGTCGCCAGGGCGACGGCGGAGGCGGCGAGGAGCCTGCGAAGGGTCATGGCCGGCTCCTCAGAAGGTCGCCGTGACGCGGATCTGCGCGGTGCGGCCGTAGGTGGAATCCCCCAGCTTCTCCTCGTAGGTCTTGTCGAGCAGGTTGTGGATGTTGGCGGCGACGCGGATCCGGTCGGTCAGGTCGAACAGGACGCCGAGGTTCAGCAGCGAGTAGCCCGGCATCAGATAGTTGGTCGGATAGTCGCTGAAGAACTCATCCCGCCAGTAGCCGTCGGCGGTGACGCTCAGACGGCGGGTCGGCCGCACGGTGATCGTATAGCTCGCCTCGTTCTGCGGCCGACCGAACAGCTGGACGCCGGCGCCTTCCTGTTCCGTCGAGTTCCAGGTGTAGGTGGCCCCCAGGTCGATCCACGGCGCCGGCCGGATCATGGCCTCGGCCTCCACCCCTTCGAAGAACACCAGACCGTCGGTGTTGCGCGGCGTGGTGATCCCGGTGGGGCCGTCGTAGATGTTGAAGATCCCGTCGGTGGCCTCGCCCTTGTAGTAGGTCAGGCTCCAGCGGGCGAAGCCGTTCTCGAGCGACTGGTCGAGGCCCGCGTCCCACATCCACGAGCTTTCCGGGGTCAGGTCCGGATTGCCCTGGTAGGTCGGGGATGAGCCGCGCAGCTGGCGCAAGCCGGGCGCCTCGGCGCCCGTGCCCCACGAGGCGCGCAGGCGGGTGTCGACGCCGCCGATATCGGCCCCGTCGGGAAGGTTGTACGCGCCGCTCAGCCGGTAGGTGGTGTTCCCCCCGAACAGGGAGTTGTCGTCGTAGCGCGCCGCGCCCGACAGGTAGACGCCCGCGACCGGCGCGACGGTGGCGGTGACGAAGACCCCCGTCTCCGAGATGGAGTCGTCGACGGTGGCGTAGCCGCCGCCGCTGGGCTGTTCGAACCGGCCCTCGTCCGTCTTGTGCTCGACGCCGGCCAGGACGAAGCCGCCCTCGGCGCCGAGTTCGAGGTTGCCGTAGTAGCCGACCTCGGTGGTCCGCCCCCGGCTCTCCTGCCGGACCCCGGGCGTCGTGTAGACCGAGTCCATGTTGACCAGCGACGCCTTGACCTCGTGCGTCAGACGTCCGCCCAGCTGCTCGAGCCGGCCGCGCAGCACGGTGAACACCTGCTCGTTCTCGGATTCGCCGGGGCTGTCCTGGAACAGATAGCCGGGAAGGCCTTCGGGATTGCCGGGCGGCAGGGAGCCGACATCGACATCGTTGGTCGATTTCACATAGCGCAGCCAGGCTTCCAGATTGAGAGTCGGGGTGACGTCCCAGTCGGCGCGGCTGCTCAGCGTCAGGTTCTCGTAGCCGTCGGGCTCGGTGTTGCCGGGCGGCCGGCTGGCGAGAGAGATGCCGTCGGTCCGGTAATAGCTGGCGCTGGCCACATAGCCGGCGTTGTCGATGCGGCCGTTGGAGCCCGCCGACACCTGCCAGGTGTCGTGGCTGCCGCCGGCGGCCGACAGCCGCAGGTTCGGGTCGCCCTGCGGCCGGCGGGTGATGACGTTGATCACGCCCGCCGAGGCGTCGCCTCCGTAGACCCCCGATTGCGGCCCCCGGAGCACCTCGACGCGCTCGACGTCCTCGAGCAGGAGGTGCTCCAGGCCGTACTGGTTGTCGGCCTCGGAGGGGTTGTTGAGCTTCACCCCGTCGACCATCACCAGGACGTGCTTGGTCGTGAAGCCGCGCATGCGCACCTGGGTGTTCTGGCCGATGCCGCCCGAGCGAACGCGGGTGACGCCGGGCACATGCTCCAGAATCTCGTCGAGGGAGGTCAGCTGCCGCTGCTCGATGTCCTCGCGGGACACCACGGTGATCGCACTGCCCAGCTGTTCCAGCGGCTGTTCCCGCCGCGAGGCCGTGACGACGATCTCGTCCAGCCGGTCCACGTTCCCGGCCTCCTGCGGGGACGACTGCGCCCAGGTCGGGCCCGAAACGGCGGCCGCGGCCGCCGACCCCAGAATGACCGCCTTCAGCGGTCGAGTGACATATGACGACATGAAGCCCTCCTTGACGAGGCTTCCGCTTAGGCGCCCGCCGTGACTGGCGCTCGACGCTTTCAAGACCCGGGCGCAACAGGCGGACCTGAGAACACCTGCCGTCACGCAGGCGCCGCATGCCGCCGCTAGTATCGACGCGCGGCCACGGGGGTGGAGGCGTGGGGTGACGACGGGGGGAAGGGACTACTGGCCGGCTCTGCTCAGGAGCCACCGGGCGCGGCATGGCCTGAGCCAGGCGGCTCTCGCCGCCCATCTGGGCGTGGATCAGACCACCGTCTCACGCTGGGAAAGGGGTCTCGACACGCCCGGCGTCCGGATGCGGCGTCAGATCCGCGACCTCGCCCGGCGCAGCCAGGCCGCGCGCCAGGACCAGGCCGTGCGCATGCGGGTGCGGAACGCCCTGTGGCCCACCTCGCTGATGGGCAAGGGGGCGGTCTTCCTCGAGGCCAGCCGGGCCGTGGTCACGGAAGCCCAGCTCTCGGTGCCGGAGGTCCGGGGCATGAGCGTCTACGGCTCGTTCGGCGACCAGACCGACGCGGTGACCGAGCGCTGGGAGGCGGCCGGCATCTTCCGCGGCGATCTCGCCCTGGCCATGACGGTCAACGTTCTCAACCCGACCCTGCCGGGCCAGACCACCTACATCCAGACGCTCGACACTCCGCATTTCACCGTCGACGGCGACATATGGTGCATCTGCGAGATCAAGCGGATCGACGAGGCGCTCTACCACAGCCTCGTCCGCGACTTCGGCGGCAACAGCCTGCTGGTGCCGTTCGACGCGGTCTGAGAACGCCCCGGGGCTCGGGCCGTCGTCAGAGGCCGACGTCCAACCCCGCCCCCCCCCGCGGGCCGCTCACGGATGCGTGTGGATGTGCTGAAGGCGCGCGATGGCGGTGCAGGCAGTCTGACGACAGCTTGTCTCCGCCGGGCGCGGGAAGGGCAGGGCGCGCGGAGCCTGTGCGGCGACCGTTCTCCACCAGCCGACCTCCCGCTTCCCGGCGCGGCCGATCCTTCGGTGGGCCGGTCCGTCCGGCTTCAGGCGACCCGATCGGAGTGCCTGACCTCGTGGTGGTACTGAGCCGACCCCGACTCCGGCACCAGTTCCCCGCTGCGGTCGCCGATCCGGGCCCAGCGGGCGGCGATCTGTTCGGCCGCGTCGGCCCGGTCGCCGACGTAGACGCCCTGCGTCATGGTGATGTGCGCCTGCTCGAAGGCGCCGGCGCCGGCGAGCAGGATCGTCCGCGTCGGCGCGCTCTGGTCCGCCAGAGCAACCACTCCCGGACTGACCAGGTCGGTGGAGAGACCGCGCAGATCCTCCGGCGAATAGAGGTCCTCGGTCATCCGGGTGGCCGCGCTGGGGGCCAGGCAGTTGACGTGGATGCCGTACTTGCGGCCCTCCAGCGCCAGGGTCTGCATCAGGCCGACGAGACCCATCTTGGCCGCGGCGTAGTTCGACTGTCCGAAGTTGCCGTACAGGCCGGAGGATGAGGTGGTGAAGATCACCCGGCCGTAGCCCTGGCGACGCATGTGCGGCCAGGCCGCCTTGGTGGCGATGACGGAGCCCATCAGGTGGACCCCGAACACCACCTCGAAGTCCTCGATCTCGAGGTTGGAGAAGGTGCGGTCGCGCAGGATGCCGGCGTTGTTGACGAGGATGTCGAGCGAGCCCCAGCGGGCGACCGCGTCCTCGATCATGGCCACGACGGCTTCGCGGTCGGTGACGCTGCAGGCGACCGGAACGGCCTCTCCGCCGGCCGCCGCGATCTCCTCCGCCACCGCGCGGGCGGCGTCCTCCCCGAGATCGTTGACGACCACCTTCGCCCCGTAGCGGGCCAGGGCGAGCGCATGGCTCCGGCCGAGGCCGCCTCCGGCCCCCGTCACCACCGCCACCCGTCCGCCCAGATCGATCGTCATCGCGCCACCTCCCGTATTGCAGCGCAGCGAAACTGCCGCCGGGCCGCCGCGGCGTCAATGTTCATTCAGTGATGAGTTAGGATTGACATGGATCGGCTCGGGATGGGACCAAGGCGGACGACGGCGCCGAAGAACGCCGGCAGATCACGAGGGAGGGTTCTATGAGTCGCAAGCTCTGTTTCACCGCGTCGGTCGCGGCGCTGTTGTGGGCGCAGGCCGCGTCCGCCCAGGAGGCGCCGGCCCGGACCGCCGAGCCGGAACGGGACGACGCCGCCGTCCTGGGAGAGGTGGTGGTCACCGCCGAGCGCCGCTCGACCAGCCTGCAGACCACCGCCGTCGCCGCCACCGTGCTGACCGGCGACGACCTGCGGAACAAGGGGGTCACCTCGCTGGACCAGCTGCAGTTCGCCGCCCCGTCGACGACGGTGCAGAACTTCGGTCAGGGCAACTTCTTCAACGTCCGCGGTATCGGCAAGTCGGAAGCCACGACCGCTATCGGCGTGGGCGTGATCACCTACCGCGACGGCGTGGCCGCCTTTCCCGGCTATTTCCAGACCGAGCCCTATTACGACATCGCCAGCCTCGAGGTTCTGCGCGGCCCGCAGGGCACCTTCGCCGGCGCGAACGCCACCGGCGGCGCCGTCTTCCTGAACTCGCGCAATCCCGACTTTTCGGGGGTCAACGGCTACCTCGCCGGCCAGGTCGGCAACTACGACCAGTTCAAGGCCCAGGGGGCGGTGAACCTCCCGCTGGGGGATACGCTGGCGGCCCGCTTAGCCTTCAATCACGAGACCCGCGGCAGCTTCTACGACATCACCGGACCTTACACCGGCAATCCGGGAGAGGTGGATTCCACCAGTCTGCGGGCCAGCTTCCTGTGGACGCCGACCGACGCCCTGCGCGTGCTGTGGAAGACGGACTTCAACGACATCGATCTGGGCGGCTATCCGTCTGATCCCGCCCTGGCGACGAACGATCCGTTCGAGATCACCAGCAACGGCCCCAACCGGGCCCACGACACCTTCGTGAGGTCGTCGCTGAATGTCAGCTACGCCTTCGACAACGGGGTGACGCTGCGGTCGATCACCGGCTACCAGGACGGCGTCAGCCTGTTCTCGACCGACCTCGACGGCACCAGCCTGCTGAACAACACCTTCGCCGACCGGTTCGAGGAGACGATCTGGTCCCAGGAGTTCAACCTGCTGTCGCCGGAGAACCAGCGTCTGAGCTGGCTGGTCGGCCTGTACTACCAGCATGACGACGCCCGGTTCCCCGCGGCGACCTTCCCGTACGGCGAGTACGTCATCGGCTTCCCGGAAGGGGTGCTGGACATCTCGCTGTTCGGGGATACGCCCAAGGAGACCGCGGCGGTCTTCGGGCAGGTCAGCTACGACATCAGCGACCGGCTGCAGCTCCAGCTGGGCGCGCGCTACGCCCACTCCACCTCGACCAATGACGAGGTCTACACCACCTATCCGCAGTTCGGCATCGTCCTGCTGCAGGACGAGTCGGTGGAGGACGAGAAGGTCACCGGCAAGCTGACGCTGAACTGGAAGCTCGACGATGACAACTTCGTCTACGGCTTCGTCGCCACCGGCCACAAGATGGGCGGGCTGAACCCGCCGAACCTGTACCGTCCTCCACGTTCCTTCGGGCCCGAGGATCTCGTCGACTACGAGCTGGGCTGGAAGTCCACATTCCTCGGCGGCCGCCTGCGCACCCAGCTGGGCGCCTACTACACCGTGTACCAGGACTTCCAGGTCAACATCGGCGATCCCGAGTATCCGCAGATCGCCTCGATCATGAACGTCGGCGGCGATACGGTCCTGATGGGTCTCGAAGGCTCGGCCCAGGCGCGTTTCGGCCCATGGGCCATGGACGTCGCAGCCTCGCTGTCCAGTTCCGAACTGGGCGACTTCTTCGCCGCCGACCCCCGCGTGGGCCGCACCGGCCTGTGCGACGCGGAGACCGGCCCGACGAGCCCCAACTGCTTCAACCTGGCCGGCAACAGCCAGAGCTACGCGCCGGAGTTCACCTTCAACATCGGGGTCGAGCGCACCTTCGACCTCGGCGGCGGGGCGACCCTGACGCCGCGGGTCGACTACGCTCACATCGGCGAGGCGTGGACCTCGATCTTCGCCAACGAGGCGCTGGGGGACCGGCTGGAGGCGCGCAACATCGTCAACGCCCTCCTGACGTACGCCCGGGACGACTGGCGGCTGTCCGCCTTCTCCACCAACCTGACCGACCAGACCTACATCGCCGCGATCAACGCGGGCCTGCGCTACGCCGGTCCGCCGCGCCAGTACGGCCTGATCCTCACCCGTCTCTTCTAGCCAGCGCGAACCGGGGCGGCGTCCGCCGTCGCCCCGGAGAGCGCCGTAACGGGACCTATCGAACGACCAGGATGACCGCACCCGACTTCCGCCCCATGCAGGACTACGCGCTGACCGTGGATCGCTTCCTGGACCACGGCGCCCGCTGGCGGCCGTTCGGCCGGGTCGTCACCGCGGCCGGGGACGAGGACTTCATCACCACCTACGCAGAGCTCCGCGATCGGGCCAACCGCCTGTCGGGCGCCCTGCTCGACCGCGGTCTGCGGCCCGGCGAGCGCATCGCGACGCTCGCCTGGAACAGCCGCCACCACGTGGAGGTCTGGTACGCCGCCATGGGCGTCGGCCTGGTCTGCCACACCCTCAATCCCCGCCTGACCGTCCGGCAGCTGGCCGCCATGGTGATCCAGGCCGACGACCGGATGCTCGCCGTCGGAGCCGGCCTCGCCGATCTGGGGCGGGAGCTGATGGCCGCCTGCCCCTGCCTCGAGACCCTGTTGTTGCTTGACGACCAGCCGGGCCAGGGGGCGGCGCTGGAGGTGGAGGCGCTGCTCGCCGCCTCGGGCCGGCCGGCGGTCTGGGGCGACTTCGAGGAGACCGCGCTCGCCGGCCTGTGCTTCACCTCGGGCACCACGGGCGCGCCCAAGGGCGTGGCCTACACCCACCGCTCCAACTACCTGCACACGGTCCGCAGTCTGCAGGCGGACGCCATGGCCCTGACGGCGCGGGACTCGGTGCTGGTGGCGGTGCCGATGTTCCACGCCAACGCCTGGGGCCTGCCCTTCGCCGCCCCGGCCGTGGGCGCCGACATGGTGCTGCCCGGCCGCGATCTGGACGGCCGCAGCCTCGCCCGACTGATCAACGCCCATCAGGTCACCCTCGCGGTCGGGGTGCCGACGGTGTGGCTGGGTCTGCTCGACCACCTCGACGCCACGGGCCAGGACACGCCCAGCCTGCGGCGGGTGATGATCGGCGGCTCCAGCTGTCCCGACACCCTGATCCGCCGGATGGAGGCGCGGCTGGGCGTCACCGTGCAGACCAGCTGGGGCATGACCGAGCTGTCGCCGCTGGGCGTCATCTCGCCGCCGACGGACCAGCCGGGCGCCGCCGTGGGGGCGGGTCGGCCGCCGCTGGGCCTGGACCTCCGCCTCGTCGACGAGGCCGGAAACGTGCTGCCGGAGCAGCGCAACCAGGTCGGTCGGCTGCGGGTCCGCGGCCACAGCGTCACGCGCCAGTACTACGGCGCCGCCGAGCCGGCCGTGGACTCCGACGGCTGGTTCGACACCGGCGACCTGGCGCTGATCGACGACGACGGCGCCCTGCACCTCGCCGGCCGCACCAAGGACCTGATCAAGTCAGGCGGCGAATGGATCAATCCGGTGGAGATCGAGGAGATCGTCGGGGCCGAGCCCGGCGTCGGTCTTGTCGCCGTCATCGGACGCAGCCATCCCAGGTGGGGCGAGCGGCCGGTCATGGTGGTCGAGCCGGCGCAGGGGCAGGCTTTGGACGCGACGCAATTGCGCGACAGGCTGAAGGGCCGCGTCGCCGACTGGTGGATGCCCGAAGAGATCATTCCGGTCGAGACCATGCCGCTGGCCGCGACCGGCAAGATCGACAAGGCCGCCCTGCGCGCGGCGTACGGCGGCTGAACCTGTGACGCTCCTCCCCGCATACGACCGGCCGGAGGAGGGGGGCTTCGACTCCGGACGCCTGCAGCGCCTGCGCGACCACATGGCGGGAATGGTGGAGCAGGGCCGGATCGCCGGCGGCTCCACCCTGCTGATGCGGCGCGGACGGATCGTCCGCTTCGACACGTTCGGCGGCCGGTGGCTGGGCGATCCGGAGCCGCTGGCGCGCGACGCCTTGTTCCGCATCTATTCGATGACCAAGCCGGTCACCAGCGTCGCGGCCATGATCCTGTTCGAGGAGGGATGCTGGACCCTCGACGATCCGATCACCCGCTTCCTGCCCGAGTTCTCGGATCTGAAGGTCTGCGTCGACTTCGACGCCGGCGGCATGCGGCTGCAGGACGCCGCGCGACCGCCCAGCATGCGCGAGCTGATGAGCCACACCGCCGGCTTCGGCTACGGCCTGTTCGACCATCATCCGGTGGAGCGGGCCTACAGGGAGAACGGCGTGCTGACCGCCGGAAGCCTCGACGAACTGGCGCGCCGCGCCGCCGCCCTGCCGCTGATGTTCCAGCCCGGCGGGGAGTGGTTCTACTCGGTGGCTACAGACCTGCTCGGTCTGGTGGTGGAGCGGATCAGCGGCCGGCCCTTCGGCGACTTCCTGCGGCAGCGAATCCTTGAGCCGCTGGGTATGCGCGACACCGGCTTCCACCTGCGGGCGGAGGACCTGCCGCGGGCCTGCGTCCTCTATGCCGACGACGGGGCGGGCGGGCTGCGGCCGGCGACCGAAACCTTCGGCGTGCCGGTGAACGACCTGTCGCGGCCGCCGCCGTTCGAGGGCGGGGGCGGGGGCTTGATCTCGACGGCGCCGGACTACGCCCGCTTCTGCCAGATGATCCTCAACGGCGGGGCGCTGGGCGGCGTCCGCATCCTGGCGCCGGCGACGGTGCGGCTGATGGCCGGCAACATGATCCCGGAGCCGGTTCTGGCGCGCTCCCACCCGCTGCGGCTCCTGCCGTTCAACCCCGCCTTCGGCTTCGGCCTCGGGTTCTCGATCATGAAGGATCCGGCCCGGATGGGCTCGCTCGAAGGGCGGGGGACCCTGGCGTGGGGCGGCAGCGGCGGCACCTGGTTCTGGATCGATCCCGAGCACGACATCGTCTTCGTCGGCATGATCCAGCGGGTCGCCGATCCCGTCAGCGACGAATTCCGTCGCAAGGCCCGCGTCTTCACCTATCAGGCCCTGACCGGCGCCCGGGCCTTCGAGGCGGCCCCGTGACCGACATCTTCATCGTCTCCGGCGTCCGCGCCGGTCCGCCGTCGTTGAAGGGGCTGTCGCATCCAGGAGCGGGCATAATGCTCACTTGCGTGAGAGTGAAGATTGACGGCGGGGCGACTTGCTGGTCTCGTGCCGGAACCACGCCATAAACCAACAATAACCGGGAGGACGATGTGGTGATTTCCAGGGGGGTGCGGCCTGCGCCCCGGAGGGCCGTCGCGTGACCGACGCCCCTCTCCCCGCCGCCGGCGCTCCGGCCCGTTCCCGGCCCGTCGGTCCCCGCGCCTGGACGGCGCTCGGGATGCTCTGGTTCATCTACGTTCTGAACTTCCTCGACCGGCAGCTGCTGTCGATCCTGGCCAAGCCGATCCAGGACGGCCTCAACGTCACCGACGGCCAGCTGGGGCTGGTCGGCGGGCTGTACTTCGCCTTCTTCTACTGCTTCATCGCGATCCCGGTCGGCTGGCTGGCCGACCGGACCAACCGCATCGCCATCCTGTCCGCGGCCTGCGCCATCTGGAGCGCGGCCACCGCGGCGTGCGGACTGGCGCGGAACTTCGGCGAGTTCGCCGTCGCGCGGATGACCGTCGGCTTCGGCGAGGCGGGCGGCGTGCCGCCCTCCTACGCCATCATCTCCGACTACTTCCCCACGGGCCGGCGCGGCATGGCCCTGGGCATCTACAATCTCGGCCCGCCGGTCGGAGCGGCGCTGGGCATCGCCTTCGGCGCCTCGGTGGCCGCCGCCTTCAGCTGGCGCGAGGCCTTCGTGGTGATCGGCGTGATCGGGGTGGTGGCCGCCGTCGCCCTGCTGTTCATCGTCAAGGAGCCGAAGCGCGGCGGGCTGGATGCGTCCGGCGCGGTGATCCCCGCGCCGGAGAAGGCGCGCTTCCTCGAGACCCTGAAGATGTTCGTCACCCGGCCGGCGCTGATGCTGGCGTCCCTGGGCAGCGGCGCCACCCAGTTCATCACCTACGGCCTCGGCAACTTCGCCACCCTGTTCCTGATGCGCGAGAAGGGGATGACGCTCGAGGATGTGGCGGTCTGGTACGCCCTGGTGGTGCTGATCGGCATGGGCGGCGGCATCTTCGTCTCGGGCTGGGCGATCGACCGCTTCACCCGCATCAGCAAGAAGGCCTACGCCCTGATCCCGGCGGCGTCCCTGACGCTGGCCATCCCCTTCTACCTGCTGTTCGTCTGGGCCCCGGGCTGGCAGCTGGCGCTCGTCTTCCTGCTGTTTCCGACCTTCCTGAACTACTTCTATCTGTCGTCCTCGGTGGCGCTGGTGCAGGAAGAGGTGAAGCCGAACCAGCGCGTCATGTCGGGGGCCCTGCTGCTGCTGATCATGAACTTCATCGGCCTGGGCCTCGGGCCGACCTATGTCGGCGCGGCCAGCGACTACTTCCGCGCCGACTTCCCGGAGAATTCGCTGCAGATCGCGCTGTACACCATCACCCCCTTCTATGTGCTGGCGATCGGCCTCTTCCTGTGGCTGGCGCGGGTGCTGGGACGCGAGGAAAGGAGCGCGGCATGAAACGGGCGCGGCTCGGCGCGGCGGCGATCCTCGGATCGCTGCTTCTGACCGCCGGGGCGGCGGCGGGCGGTCCGGTGGTGCGGGCCCCCGCCGGCGCCGTCCAGGGCGCAGGCGCCGGCGAGGTGATCGCCTTCAAGGGCATCCCCTACGCCGCTCCGCCGGTGGGCGCGAACCGCTGGCGTGCGCCACAGCCGGCCGAGCCCTGGAGCGGGGTGCGCGACGCGTCGGACTTCGGTCCGGCCTGCGTGCAGCCGACCCCGCGCGCGCGTCACCTCTATTCGACCGACCTCGGCGCCACGAGCGAGGACTGCCTGACCCTGAACATCTGGGCGCCGCGGGAGGCCCGGGCGGCGCCGGTGTTCGTCTGGATCCACGGCGGGGCCCTGACCGGCGGCTCCAGCCGCGAACCGATGTACGACGGTCGCCGGCTGGCCGAGCGGGGCGTGATCGTCGTCTCGATCAACTACCGCCTCGGCGCCCTGGGCTATCTCGCCCATCCGGCGCTGAGCGCGGAGTCGGACCGGGGCGTCTCGGGCAACTACGGCCTGCAGGACCAGATCGCCGCCCTGCGCTGGGTGCGCGACAATATCGCGGCCTTCGGCGGGGACGCGGGCAACGTCACCATCGCCGGGGAATCGGCCGGAGCCCTCAGCGTCATGTACCTGATGGCCTCTCCCGAGGCGCGCGGCCTGTTCCACAAGGCCGTGGCCCAGAGCGCCTACATGATCTCCCTGCCGGAGCTGCGCCGGCCCGCGCACGGCATGCCCGCGGCCGAGGCGGCGGGGGAGGCGGTCGCGGCCTCCCTCGGCGCCGCCGACCTGGACGCCCTGCGGGCGCTCGACGCCCAGGCGCTGACCGACCGCGCGGCGGGCGCGGGCTTCGGCCCGTCCGGCGTCGTCGACGGCGTCTTCCTGACCGACCAGCTGCCGGCGGTGTTCGAGCGCGGCGAGCAGGCGCCCGTGCCGATCCTGACCGGCTTCAACAGCGGCGAGATCCGCTCGCTGCGCGTGCTGGCGCCGCCCAAGCCCGCCGACGCAGCCGAGTACGAACGGCTGATCCGCGAGCGCTACAATGACCTGGCCGACGCGTTCCTGCGCCTGTATCCCGCCTCGGATCTCGACGCGGCCAGCCTCGCCGCGGCGCGCGACGCCCTCTACGGCTGGACCACGGAGCGGCTGGCGCGCAGCCAGATGGCGCTGGGCCAGCCGGCCTGGGTCTATCTGTGGGACCACGGCTATCCGGCCGCGGACGGCGCCGGCCTGCACGCCTTTCACGCCAGCGAACTGCCCTACGTTTTCGGCACGCCGGACCGCACTCCGCCCCTGTGGCCGCGCGTGCCTGACACGGCGGCCGAGATGGGCCTGTCGCGGACCATGACCGATTACTGGACCGCCTTCGCCCGCGACGGTCGTCCGGCCAGCCCTCGGGGCCCGGACTGGCCGGCCTTCCGCGAGGGAAGGGCCTATCTGCGCTTCGCCGAAACGCCGCGCCCGGAGGCCGGGCTGATGCCGGGCATGTTCGTCCTGCACGAGCGATCCGTCTGCCGCCGCCGGCTCAGCGGCGACATGGCGTGGAACTGGAACGTCGGCACGGCCTCGCCGGTGCTGCCGGGACCCGACCCCGCCTGCGACCGGCCCGACGCCCGCTGAGGTTCAGCGCTTCAGGGCCATGAACCCCGCCGCCATGAAGCGCGCCATGCGCTTCTTGATGGCGGGGAAGTCGTCCGAGTGGCAGACGCCGCCCGACAGCCGGTCGATGCGGCCGGTGCGTCCGAGGGTGTTCATCAGCGCCCCTGAGACGAAGTGGTAGCCCCAGAAGATGTCCTCTTCCGAGTAGTCGGGCAGGGCGCGCTTGAGGATCTGCATCAGCTTCAGCACCACCGGGTCGAAGTGCTGGTCCATCAGGGCCGCGCCCTCCGGCGTGTTGCTGACGCGGGCGCAGAAGGCGGCGTAGTTCATCCACGGCTCGCCGCCCTGGTAGTAGAGGTCCAGGTCGGTGTCGAGAAAGGCGTGCAGCGCCCCTTCCACCGTCGGATTGTCGCCGGCCTCGGCCTCGTACTGCTCCAGCGCCACCATCCGGCGGCCGCTGGTCACGCCGGCGCGGCGAGCGAAGACGGCCTCGAACAGGTTGGTCTTGTCCTTGAAATAGTAGTGCAGCAGCGTGGTGTGGATGCCGACCCGCTGGGCGACGTCCCGCAGGGTGACCCCGTCCAGCCCGCGCTTCGAGAACAGGTATTCGGCGGCGTCCAGGATCTGCTCCAGGCTCTGGGCCCGTTGCTCCGCCTTGGTCCGGGGCCGACTCTTGGCCCGACCCGACGTCGCGGCCCTGGCCTTACCCTTCGACGCCGCCTGTTCCTCTGCTCCTGCCAAGTGTCAGTCTCCCGCCGTCGAACCGCTTGCGTGGGGCAGGCCTAAACCGCCGCCGTCCCGCTTTCCAGCCTCACCGCGCCCCGGTCACCTATTTGCGTTTGACGAACCACGGCGGATCGGTAATCCTCACTCTAGAATGAATGAGTAAGAAGCTCATCGTCGGGAGGATGCCATGAGGAAGCTAGCGCTCTCCAGCGCGTCTGGAGTCGTGATTTTCGCCGCAGCCTGTCTGGGCGCGGCTTCGCCGGCCGCGGCCCAGCAGGCGCCCGGGCCTGCCCCGGAAGATCCCCGGCAGGAGCCGCAGAGCCGACTGGACGATATCGTCGTCACAGGCTCCAACATCCGCGGCACGCCCGAGGACGCGGCGTTGCCGGTGGAGGTCTACACCCGCGAAGACATGGAGGCGCAGGGCTCGCCGACCGCACTGGAGTTCGCCAAGAACCTCACCGTGTCGGGCCCCACCACGGGCGAGTCCTACTACTTCGGCGGTCCCACCCTCGTCGGCTCGGTCAACTTCAACCTGCGCGGCCTTGGCGCGGACAAGACCCTGGTCCTGCTCAACGGCCGGCGGATGAACATCAACACCGGCAATGTGCCGTTCATCGCCCTCGCCAGGACGGAGCTCCTCAAGGACGGGGCGGCGGTGATCTACGGCGCCGACGCGACCGGCGGCGTGGTCAACTTCATCACCCGTTCCCGGTTCAACGGCCTGGAGGCCCAGGCCCAGTACAAGTACGTCGATGGCTCCGACGGCGATTACTCGCTCGGCCTGCTGGGAGGGATCGGCGAGGACCGGGTCAACTTCCTGTGGTCGCTCGAGTACGAGCACCGCTCCCGCCTGAGCACGCTGGAGCGCGACTTCACCTACGACTCCCTGGAGGTCGGGCCCGGCTACAACCCCGCGCCGTGGTCGACGCTCACGAACCTCGCCGGCTGGGTGCCTCGCGGGCCCTTGCCGGCCGTGCCGAGCGCCACGGACGTGGGCGAATGGGGGGCCCCGCTCGGGCTCGTCTCTGACTTCACGGCCCAGAGCTGCGCGGCCGTCGGAGGCCGCTATGACAACGCTTTCACCTGCGCCTACAACTACATCTCATACTACCGCCTAGTGGAGGACCAGGACACCTGGCGCGTCTACGCCCAGCTGAACGCCGAGATCACGCCCGACATGGATTTCCATGCCGAAGCGTCCTACGCCGACATCACCCTGCCGCAGGTCATGGGCTCGCCAGCCCAGCCGATCGTCAACGGGCCGGCGCTCGCCACCGGCGCGCTCTACCAGCTCTACGTCCCGATCACGAACCCCTACGCCGCGTCCTTCGCGGCGCGCAACGGGATCAGCGGGGCCTCGGGCTTCACGCCCATCACCTATCGCCTGATGGGCCACGGCGGGAATCCGTTCTACTCCAACGGCGACGGACAAGGCGTGTCCGACCGGATCGAGAACCAGATCTTCCGCGCCTCCGCCGGCCTCAACGGCCGTCTGGGCGGCTGGGCCGGGCCGGCGCGGGACGTCGGCTACGATTTCGCCGTCACCTACAACTACGCCCGCAACTACAACACCCACCCCGACACCATCGGCTTCCGGCTGCAGGAGGCGCTGAACGGCTTCGGCGGGCCGAACTGCCGCGCGCCCGATCTCGACCCGGCCCGCTTCGGCACGCAGAATCCGGCGCTGGCCGGGGTCGGCGATTGCCACTGGTGGAACCCCTTCTCCACCGCCTTCGCCGAACAGCCCATGCTGGGGCTGGCCAACCCCAACCACATTCCCGCCGAGGAGAACCTCGAGGAGGTCGCGGACTGGCTGTTCGATCCGCGCGCGACCGAAACCCTGTCGCACGACGTGACCATAGACCTGGTGTTCGACGGCACGCTCGCCGTCGGGCTGCCGGGCGGCGACCTCGGCTGGGCCGCCGGCGGTCAGTGGCGACATTTCGAGACGCGCGAGGTGGTCAGCAGCCCGCTGTTCAACGGCTCCATCCAGTGCGAATGGCCGTCGAACTTCACCAGCGGCAACGGGGTCGGCTCGCCCAACCTGCCCCCCATCCCGCTGCCCACGAACGATCCGCGCTTCCGCGGCTGCACGCCCAACGCGCCCGGCCCGTTCGTCCTGTTCGCCACCAATCCGCCGGACTCCGCGGACCGGGAGCAGTACTCGATCTTCGGCGAGCTGCAGATCCCGGTGTTCGACAACCTCGACATCCAGCTGGCGGCGCGGCGCGAGGAGTTTTCGGGAGGCCTCGGGGCAACCGTCTACAAGGTCGCCGGGCGCTGGAACGTGTGGGGCCCGCTGTCGCTGCGCGGCTCCTACGGCACCAACTACCAGTCGCCGCCGGTGGGCGTCCTGCCGGGCCAGATCACCATCGCGGCGCGCACCTATACGGTCGCGGCCGGCAACTGGCTGGCGGCGCAGTTCATCACCGACACCAATCTGGAGCCCGAAACGGCCCGGACGTCCAACCTCGGGCTGATCTGGGACAGCCGCGGCTTCGGCGCGGACCACCGCTTCCGGTTCATCCTCGACTACTTCGACATCGAGACCGAGGATCAGATCGGCCAGATCGCCGACCCCAACCAGATCGCCAGCCTCGTGTTCAACGGACCCGGCGGGACGATCACCACCTGCGATCCGGCCGCCCAGCCGCTGCTCAACCGCATCACCTTCAACACCGGCTGCACGGTCGGGATGAGCGGGGTCGGCAGCTTCTCGATGGTGACCACCCTGTTCGGCAACGGCCCCGGTCAGACCACCAAGGGCTTCGACCTGCAGACCAGCTACGTCATGCCCCTGGGCGGCGGCGACTTCTCGGCCGAGCTGACGGCGACGCGGGTCACCGAGCTGAAGACCGGCCCGACGGAGCTGGACGGCGTCACCGTCTCCACCGGCGACGACCGGCTCGGCTATCTGAACTTCGCCACCTTCGGCCAGGCGGCGCCGGAGTGGCGGGCCAACCTCGGCCTCAACTACAGCCTGGATCGCCACCGCGTCCGCGTCGGGGTCAACTATGTCTCGGCCGTCGAGGACGAGCGCCCCGGGGTGCAGTACGGCGAGAGCGGCGAGGACTGGATCACCACGGACGTGACCTATCGGTTCGAGCTGAGCGACGACACCACCCTGACCGCCACGGTCGCCAATCTGTTCGATCGTGATCCGCCGCCGGCGCAGGAGGAGTTCGGCTACGACCCGTGGACGGCCAACCCGCTGGGACGGACCTTCGAAATCGGGATCCGCAAGTCCTTCTGAAGCCTGTCTCCTGAACCTTGGGCGGACGGTCCGGCCGTCTGCCCGTTTTCTTGACCGGAGCTGACCATGATCGCCGCCGCCGTCGTCGCCCTGGCCGCGACCCTGGTCGTGGACGTCGCTCCCCCGACCACCGCAGGCCCCGACCCCGCCTACGCCGACGGCCGCTCGTGGCTGTGCCGCCCCGACCTGCCGCAGGACGCCTGCGACGTCGACCTCGATGCGACCGCGATCGGGCCAGACGGGTCGCTGTCGGTGGACCGACACCGACCCGCCGACGCCCCGCAAATCGACTGCTTCTACGTCTATCCCACCGTCTCCAACGACCCGACCTGGCAGTCCGACCTGCAGCCCGACGAGGCCGAGTACAGCGCCGTGAGGCTGCAATTCGCCCGCTTCGGCGAGGCGTGCCGGCTTTTCGCGCCGCTCTACCGCCAGGGCACGCTTCGCCGTCTGCGCGCGCCCGCGGGCGGCCCGCCGCCGCAGGGCGAACCGCCGCCCGCCGGCGTCGGGGGCTATTCTGACGTTCGCGACGCCTGGAGCTGGTACCTGGCCAATGAGAACGGCGGCCGCGGCGTTGTCCTCATCGGCCACAGCCAGGGCGGAGCGATGCTGACCCGCCTGATCGCCGAGGAAATCGACGGCCGCCCCGTCCAGGAGCGGCTCGTCTCCGCCCTGATCATCGGCGCTCCTGTCACCGTTCCCGCGGGCGCCGACGTCGGAGGCTCCTTCCGGTCGATCCCGCTCTGCCGGTCGGCCGGACAGGCCGGCTGCGTGGTCAGTTACGCCACCTATCGCGACCGCGCGCCGCCGGCGGCGGACGCGCGCTTCGGCCGTGCTCGCGAGGGTCTGAGGATCGCCTGCGTCAATCCGGCCAGCCTCGCCGGCGGCCCCGGACGCCCGCGGCCCTATTTCCTGACCCGGGGCTTCCTCAACGGGTCGGGCGGGGCCGAACAACCGGAGTGGCTGAAGCCGCCGCGCGACATCGCCACCGACTTCGTGACCACCCCGGGGCTCCTGACCACCGAATGCGTCCGCCGGGGCGAATTCGACTATCTCGAGCTGCGCGTGAACGCCGATCCGGCCGACCCGCGGGCCGATGACCTCGCCGGCCATATCGTGCGGGCCACAGGCCCGGATTACTCCTGGGGCCTGCACCTGATCGACATGGACCACGCCATGGGCAGCCTGATCGATCTCGTCCGGGCCCAGTCGCAGGCGCACCAGGCCAGGTCCGGGGAGGATCGTCCATGAGCCTGACCCCGCCGCCGTCGTTCCGGCTCGACGGGAAGAGGGCGCTCGTCACCGGGGCCGGGCGCGGCATCGGCGCGGCCGGCGCGGCCGTCTTCGCCCAGGCCGGGGCCCACGTGACCCTGTGCGCCCGCAGCGGCGACGAAATCGAGGCGCGGGTGCGCGAACTGCGTGACGCCGGCCTGCAGGCCGACGGCTTCGTGCTCGACGTCACCGACACGGCGCGGGTGGGCGAGGAGATCGCCGCCCGGGGCCCGTTCGACATCCTGCTCAACAACGCCGGGGCCAACCGCATCCGGTCGATCACCGAGGTGACGGAGGCCGACTACCATGCGGTGCTCGATCTCAATCTCAAGGCGGCCCTGTTCGTCGCCCAGGCGGTGGCGCGCGGTCTGCTGGCCGCCGGCAAGCCGGGCTCGATCATCAATGTCTCGTCGCAGATGGGCCACGCCGGCGGGGCCGGCCGTTCGCTCTACAGCGCGTCCAAGTGGGCGCTTGAAGGCCTGACCCGCTGCATGGCCATCGATCTGGCGCCGGCGGGGATCCGCGTGAACACCCTCTGTCCCACCTTCATCGACACCGCCCTGACCCGACCGATCCTCGACACGCCGGGCACGCGCGAGTTCGTGCTCGGCCGCATCAAGTTCGGCCGACTGGGCCGCATGGAGGAGCTGTCCGGCCCGTTGCTGTTGCTGGCCAGCGACGCGTCCAGCCTGATGACCGGGAGCTCGGTGCTGGTGGACGGAGGCTGGACGGCGGACTAGCGGGAAGCGACCGGGTCCGGGGCCGTTGCGGCGCGGGCGCTCATCTCCCGCAGACCGGTGAAGGTTCGCGCAGGCCGGGCGCCGATTGGCCGACTGCCGCCAGCTTTTCGCAGGCCTTCACCTTTATTGCCGTGGTCAAAGGCAGCCAGCCCTGAAGGACGGGCGCCCCGACTGGCGATCGCACCAGTTCCCGCCCCGGAAGAGCCGAGTTCGCGGGCTTACCGGCGATGCTGAATTGTTATTGATATTCAGTAGGTTCGCCGGTGGCGGACAGAGAGGGATTCGAACCCTCGATAGAGTTTCCCCTATACACGCGTTCCAGGCGTGCGCCTTCAACCACTCGGCCACCTGTCCGTATCCACCGCGGCGGAGGCCCGCCGGGAGTGGACCGGCGGGAGGGGCGCTGATTAGAACAGTCGGCCCCCCTCGGCAAGCGCCGCCTGAGGCCCCATATGCGGCGAACGATCGTCCGGAGTATCCGCCATGCTGTTCCAGAAGTCCCACGACCTGCCGACCGCCGACGCCGCCCTGCCGGGGCGCGACCAGCCGGTGCGGACCGACGAGGTCCACTACGTCACCGGCCGCCCGCTGAAGGGGCCGCACCCGGAGGGCTTCGAGACCGCGGTGTTCGGCATGGGCTGTTTCTGGGGCGTCGAGCGGGTGTTCTGGCAACTGCCGGGCGTGTGGGTCACCTCAGCCGGCTACGCCGGCGGCTTCACGCCGAATCCGACCTATGAGGAGGTCTGCTCGGGCCGCACCGGCCACGCCGAGGTGGTGCAGGTGGTCTTCAATCCGCGGGAGATCAGCTACGGCGAGCTGCTGAAGGCCTTCTGGGAGAACCACGATCCGACCCAGGGCATGCGCCAGGGCGGCGATGTCGGCACCCAGTACCGCTCGGCCATCTACTATCTGAACGACGCGCAGCGGGCGGAGGCCGAGGCGAGCCGCGACGCCTACCAGTCGGCGCTGACGGCGGCCGGGCAGGGGACGATCACCACCGAGATCGCGCCGGCGGGGCCGTACTACTTCGCCGAGGACTACCACCAGGGCTATCTGGCCAAGAACCCGGGCGGCTACTGCGGCATCGGCGGCACGGGCGTGACCTGCCCGGTTGGCGTCGGCGTCGAGGCCTGACCATGGACCGGGCGGGGGTCGGCAGGGTTTGCCTGGCGCTGCCGGGCGCGACCCTCGACCATCCGTTCGGCGACGATCACGACGCCTACAGGGTCGGCGGCAGGATGTTCGCCATCGTCGGCGGCATGGGCGGGCTGTCGTTCAAGGTCTCCGACATCGCCTTCGAGGTGCTGACCGGGGAGGGGCGGGCCCGGCCGGCGCCCTATCTCGCCCGGGCGAAATGGGTGCATCTGGACGATCCGGCCGCCTGGCCCGACGACGAGCTGGCCCAACACCTCACGATCGCCCACGGCCTCATCGCGGCGAAGCTGCCGAAGACGCAGCGGGCGGCGCTGGGCCTCGCCTGAGGGTCAGGCCGCCGGGCGCGCCTTCTCCTCCGCGATCCAGCGGTCCATGCGCGCGTCCAGCAGGTCCAGCGGCAGGGGGCCGTCGACCAGCAGGGCGTCGTGGAAGCGGCGCACGTCGAACCGCTCGCCCAGCTCCCGCTCGGCCCGCGCCCGGATCTGGCGCAGCCGGATCTCGCCGATCTTGTAGGCCGTGGCCTGGCCCGGCCAGCCGATGTAGCGCTGCAGCTCGGTCTCGATGTTGAGCGGCGAGAGGGCCGAGTTGTCGCGGAAGCAGGCGCGGGCCTGGTCGATGTCCCAGCCCAGCCAGTGGATGCCGGTGTCCGCCACGAGGCGGCAGGCGCGCCACATCTCGTAGCTGAGCCGGCCGAAGCGCTCGTACGGGGTGCGGTAGAAGTCCATCTCCTCGCCGAGGAACTCGGCGTACAGACCCCAGCCCTCGGTGAAGGCGGTGACGTCGACGCTGCGCCGGAAATAGGGGCCGGCCTCGGCCTCCTGCTGCAGGGCGATCTGCAGGTGGTGGCCCGGCACGGCCTCGTGCAGGGTCAGGGCGGGCAGCTCGTACAGCGGCCGCTGGTCCAGCGCCGAGGTGTTGACCATGTAGCCGCCGGCGACGCCGTTCTGCATGGAGCCGGGGAAGTAGCGGCCGGTGGTGTAGTTGGCCTCAATCTCGGCGGGCACCGGGCGCACGCCGTAGGGGGTGCGCGGCAGGGTCCCGAACAGGGCCGGCAGGCCGTCGTCGGCCCGCTTGGCCATCTCCGAGGCCTTCTCCAGCAGGTCCTCGCGGGTCGTCGCGTAGAATTGCGGATCGCTGCGCAGGAAGGCGAGGAAGCCGGCGAAGTCGCCGCTCCAGCCCGCGGCGCGCATCTCCGTCTCCATCCGCGCCCGGATGCGGGCGACCTCCTCCAGGCCGATCCGGTGGATATGGTCCGGGGTCAGGTCGGTGGTGGTGTAGCCGCGCACGAGGAAGGCGTAGAGCTCGCGTCCGCCGGGGCGGTGGACGAGGCCGAGGCTCTCCGGGGCCCGCGGCAGGTATTCCTCGCGCAGGAAACGCGCCCATTCCCGGCGCGCCGGCATGATCCCCTCCGCCACCGCGCGGGCGGCGCGGGCCCGCAGGGCCGCCTGCTCCGCCGGCGGGATCGAGTCCGGCAGGTCCGCGAACGGCCGGAGCAGGGGATCGGTCGCGGCGGTCAGGGCGGCCTCGGGCTCGATCAGGCCGAGGGCGTTCTCGACCGTGGGGCGAGGCTGCACGAGCCCGGACTGAAGCCCGCGGCGGGCGTCGTCCAGCTGGTCGCGGTAGAAGCGGGGCAGGGCTTCCAGCCGGGCGATCCAGGCCTCGGCGTCGGCCCGGGCGGCGATGCGGGTGACGCTGGCCATGTAGCCGGCGGACTGGCCCGGACCGCCCTCGGAGTTGAAGGCGCCGATGCGGGCGGCGTCCAGGGGGATGCGGTCGAGGCTCCGGCGGAGAACGTAGGCGAGGAAGGCGTGGTTGAGCCGGTCGTCCTCGTCGAGCGTGGCGGTATCAATCGCCTCCAGCCGGGCGGCGAAGCCCTGCAGCACCGGGGCCTGGGCTTCCTCGAAGGCGCGGGAGACGTCGGGCAGCCGGCGCTTGGCGGCGGCGTCGCCCTCCATGCCCGCGGTGATCGGATCGACCGATCGCAGGTACGCCTCGTAGTCGGCCAGCAGCGCCGCCAGCCGGGCGTCCTGCGCCGGCGCGGCCGCGGCAGGCCCGGTCCGGGCGGCGGCCGGCGAGGCCGCGGCGAGGCTCAGGGCGGCCGCGGCGGCCGTGGCGGCGAGCAGTGTCTTCATCGTCCCCTCCGGTTTCGGAGAGTGCAGCGGACCGGGACGGGCGCGTCAACCGGCGACGACGCCCGTCAGCCGGCGCAGAGCTCCGCGAACCGCCGCAGGCGCGCCAGATGCGCGGCCGGCACCTCGATGGTCCGGCGCCGGTCCCCCACGGCCACCGACAGCCGGCCGTCGACGGCGAAGGCGGCGAACACGGGGTGATCGGTGCGCAGCGCCAGTCTGAGGCCGTCCCGGCCGCCGGCGGCCTCGGCCACCGCCGTCGCCTCGCCGGCCGCCAGGCGGGCCATGCCGGCGGCGGCCTCCACCCCGTACAGGGTGAGGCGCGCGACGCTGCCGCCGGGTTCGCACTCGAAGGTCGTCCGCAGATGGGCGGTGTCGGGAACCTCGTGGGCCAGCACGACCGGAGAGTCGTCGGCGTAGAGGGTCCAGGTCCAGCCGCTCTCGGGCGCCGCAGCGGCGTTCTGGGACGAGGTCAGCAGCAGCACGGCGCTGGCGAGCAGGTCGATCATGGTCCGCCCCCTGGCGTCAGACCGGCTCCGGTTCAGACGCGGTTTCCGCCGCACCAGTCGAAGAAGGCCGCGATCGCGCGTCGCTCCTCCGTGGTGGCGGTGAGCTGGAACCTACCCGCATCGCCCTCCACCGCCAACGTCCCCTTGCGGGCGAGGCGCTGCAGGGTCGGGTCGGCGGTGGCGATCCGGGCTTCCCCGAACAGGCCCCCGCCCAGCGGGTCGATGGCGGCCGGTCCGCTCGAGGCGTGGATCAGGCGCGGGCTGGCCGGCTGGACCTCGCCATAGACGGCGGCGGTCCCGCGCCCGGGTTCGCAGGTCAGCATCAGGGCCAGCTGATCCGAGTTGGCGAGACCGTAGGCCAGCTTGGCGGTCGCGCCTTCGTGGCTGAGGTGCCACCCCATGCCGTCGGGGGAAGCTGGCGGCGCGGCGCCGGCGCCGGACTGGGCGGCGGCGGCGAAAAGGCCGAGGGCGGCGACGGCGGGGATGGCGAACCGGAACATGCAGAATACTCGCGTCTGACCGGGCAAACGCGGGTTTCCGCAGGGGGTTCACGGCTCTGCTTCGGGAATTCCGAACAGGAGCTTAATCTGTTGCGGTTATGCCGCGCGGCCGCCGGCCCGTCAGAACGGGCTGAACCGCTCCACCAGCGACTGGGCCGCAGGGGTCGCCTGCACCCGGCTGATGTCCCCGCGGCCGCCGTAGCTGATCCGCGCCTCGGCGATCTGGGTGTGGCGGATGGTGTTGGCCGAGGAGATGTCCTCCGGCCGCACGATGCCGGCGACGGTGAGCTCCCGGACCTCGCGGTTGGTGCGCACTTCCTGCCGACCCTGGATGACCAGGTTGCCGTTGGCCAGCACGTCGGTGACCACAGCGGCGATGGTCAGGTTGACCCGCTCCGACCGGTTGACGCTGCCCGAGCCCGCGGCGTTGGACTCGCCCTCGAGCCCGATCATGTTGGCGGCGTCGAAGCCGCCGGGGAAGGCGCGGCCGAGGCTGTTCTCCAGGCCGAACAGGTTGGTGACGCCGCCGGAGATGTCGTTCGAGCGGCTGCGCTGGGTCGAGTTCTGGGTCTGGGCCCGGTCGTCGATGTTGATGTCGACGGTCAGGATGTCGCCGACGTGCCGGGCGCGCTGGTCGCCGAAGAAGGTGCGGGCGCCGACGCGCCACAGGCTGTTGGCGCTGGCGGCGCGGTCGGCCCGTTGCTGCTCGGGGGAGGGCAGGTAGGCTTGGGTGGTCGGCACCAGGGCGGCGGGATAGCCGATGGGCGCGAGCTCAGGCCCCCGGATCGCCTCGACGGCGGTGGAGCAGGCGGTGAGGGACAGGGCGGCGGCGGCGACGGTCAGGGCGGTGCGCATGGGTACTCTTTCCCTCTAGCGGGCGGCGAACTGGTGGGTGCGGGCGGCGGGGCCGGCGACGGCCTGGCCCGGGGCGACGGCGACGGCGTCGAAGACGCGGCCGGACTGGAGATTGCGGATGGCGAGGCGCTGGCCTTCGGCGGCGTTCCCCTCGGCGCGGCCCGAGATGGTCAGGCGCAGCCCGTCGGCCTCGTAGAGCACCTCGACGATGTCGTTGCGGCTGATGATCCGGTCGGCCCAGGCGCTGCGGCGCGGCGCCGGAGCGAACGACGCCGGAACGGCCGCGGCGACGGCCGCCGGCGACGGCGAGCCGCCCTCGGCCGGCGCGGAGGCGGCGTGGCGGACGACCACGCGGCGCAGGCCGTTCGGGTTCGACCAGTCCAGGCCCGCCTGCCGGGCCATGGCCTGCAGCTGGCCGGCCTCGAACACGACCGACGGACCGGAGCGGCGGCCGACCACCACGCCGGCGGCGGGGCCGGCGCCGTCGAAGACGTCGCCGAGGGTCACCGCGCCGTCGGCGTCGACGGGATTGCTCTTCAGGCTGACGGGCCCGGCGAGGGCGGGGGCCGCGAGGAGCAGGGCGGCGGCGGCGCCGAGGATCAGGGCCCTCACGACTTCACCTGCGCGCTGACCGACAGCATCTGGTCGGCGGTGGTGATGACCTTGGAGTTCATCTCATAGGCCCGCTGGGCGATGATCAGGGCGCTGATCTCGGCCACCGCGTCGACGTTCGAGGCTTCGGTGTAGCCGTGCAGGATCTCGCCGAAGCCGACCTCGCCGGGCGTGCCGACGTTCGCCGGGCCCGAGGCGGCCGTCTCCAGCAGCAGGTTGTCGCCCACCGCTTCCAGTCCGGCCTCGTTGAAGAAGGTGGCCAGTTCCAGCTGTCCGACGATCTGCGGCTCGGGCTCGCCCTGGGTGATCACCTGGACCTGCCCGGATTTGGAGATGGAGACGTCGACCGCGTCCTGGGGGATAGAGATGTTGGGCTGCACGGCGTAGCCGTCGTCGGTGACCAGCTGGCCCTCGCCGTTGACCGCGAAGTTGCCGGCCCGGGTGTAGGCGGTCTCGCCCGAGGGCAGCAGGATCTGGAAGTAGCCGCGGCCGTCGACGGCGACGTCGTAGCGCCCGCCGGTCTGGGTCGGGGTGCCCTGTTCGGTGACCCGGTAGACGGCGCCCGCCTTGACGCCGGCGCCGATCTGGATGCCGGTCGGCACCACCGTGCCCTGGCTGGACGACTGGGCGCCCATGCGTTCGACGTTCTGGTACAGCAGGTCCTGGAACTCGGCCCGCTGACGCTTGAACCCGACCGTGTTCATGTTGGCGATGTTGTTCGAGATGACCTCGACGTTCAGCTGCTGGGCGGCCATGCCCGAGGCGGCGGTTCTGAGCGCGCGCATGTCTCAGTGCTCCCTTACGAAACCCGGCCCAGCCGCTCGACGGCGCGGCGGGACAGGTCGTTGGTGTTCTCGATCATCCGCGACACGCTCTCGTAGGCGCGCTGGATCTCGATGAGGTTGGTGATCTCGAGGATCGGATTGACGTTCGAGCCCTCCAGCATGCCTTGCCGGACGCGGGCGTCGTTGGCCTCGACCGGGGCGGCGTTCGAGGCGTTGCGGTAGAGGCCGTCGCCGCCCTTCTCGAGGACGCCGAGCGTGTCGAAGCGGACGAGGGCGAGCCGGCCCACCGGCTGGCCGTTCTGGCTGATCGTGCCGTCGGCGGCGACCTGCGGCTCGCCCAGCGAAGGATCGAGGATGATCTCGCCGCCGTCGCCGAGCACGGCGTGGCCGCCCTGGGTGGTCAGCCGGCCTTCGGGATCGAGGGTGAAGGCGCCGTCGCGGGTGTAGGCCTCGCCCGCCCCGTCCTGGACCTTGAAGAAGGCCCCTTCGCCCTCGATGGCGAAGTCCAGCGTCCGGCCGGTCTGCTCCAGCGCGCCCTGGCCATAGTCGCGGCCCACCCCGTTATCGAGCACGAAGCTGACGCCGGGGCGCACGAAGGCGTTGCGGGCCCGCTCGCCGACCTCGGTTCCGAGCAGCAACTGCTCGACCTTGAAGCCGGTCGTGTCCGCATTGGCGATGTTGTTGGCCACGACGTCGAGCTCGCGGCGCAGGGTCATCTGGCGGGACAGTCCGGCGTAGGCGGCGTTTTCCACGGGCGGCTCCTTTCGCGAATGGCTTCGCAACAGGCGTGCCAACAGGGTGAATCCCCGCGGGGCGGGCGTTTCAGCGGCGAAGCTGGCCCCGGCGCCCGGCAGGATTTGCCGGTTCTAAACGGGTCGTTAACCAAACCCGGCTCGAATGGACCGGAGATTCCCGGGGCGTTGCGGCATGCTGAAGTTCGGCAAGAAGAAGGGCGGAAAGGATGGCGACGACGCCAACCTGCCCGCGGTCGCGGACGGCGACACGCCGGAGGGCGAGGGCGCCCCGGCGAAGAAGAAGCTGCCGCTGCTCTTCATCATCATCCCGGCGGCCCTGCTCGTGCTCGGCGGGGGCGGCGGCGCCGCCTTCTTCCTGATGCAGCCCAAGGCCGCGGCGGCCGACGGGCACGCCGCGCCCAAGAAGGACGACGGCCACGGCAAGAAGGCCGAGAAGAAGGGCGGCGGCCACGGCGGCGGCGGGGGCGGCGAGGCCGACGCCTCGCTGGGCGTTATCTCCGAGGGGCCGGACGGGGTGGTCTTCTACACCCTGCCGGACATGGTGGTGAACATCCAGGCCGCGGACGGACGTCCGACCTTCCTGAAGCTCAAGCTGACTCTCGAGATGCACGACGCCGGCGTGGCCGAGCACCTGCAGGCCGAGATGCCCCGGCTGCAGGACATGTTCCAAGGCTTCCTGCGCGAGCTGCGGCCCGAGGATCTCGCCGGTTCGGCCGGCAGCTTCCAGCTCCGCGCCGAAATCCTGCGCCGGGTCAACCTGATCGCCGCCCCGGGCAAGGTCGACGCGGTGCTGATCGAAGAAATGCTGGTGCAGTAGGAATGACCGACGCCGCCTTCGCCGACGTGCCGGACCCGTTCGCGGAGTCCCTCGACCCGGCGGCGGAGGACCGTCCGGCGCTGGGCGAACGGGTCCTCAACCAGGACGAAATCGACAGCCTGCTGGGCTTCGATCTGGGCGAGGACGACGGCTCCGAGCGCTCCGGCATCCGCGCCATCATCAACTCGGCCCTCGTCTCCTACGAGCGCCTGCCGATGCTGGAGATCGTCTTCGACCGCCTGGTGCGGCTGATGACGACCTCGCTGCGGAACTTCACCTCCGACAACGTCGAGGTCAGTCTCGACAACATCTCGTCGATCCGCTTCGGCGACTATCTGAACTCGATCCCCCTGCCGGCCATCCTGGCGGTGTTCCGGGCCGAGGAGCTCGACAACTACGGCCTGCTGACGGTCGATTCGAACCTGATCTACTCGATCGTCGACGTGCTGCTGGGCGGCCGCCGCGGCACCGCCGCCCTGCGCATCGAGGGCCGGCCCTACACCACCATCGAGCGGGTGCTGGTCCAGCGGATGGTCGAGGTGGTGCTGAACGACGCCCGCGCCGCCTTCGAGCCGCTGACGCCGGTGCACTTCAATCTCGACCGGCTGGAGACCAATCCGCGCTTCGCCGCCATCGCCCGGCCGGCCAACGCCGCCATCCTGGTCAAGCTGCGCATCGACATGGAGGACCGCGGCGGGCGCATCGAGCTGCTGCTGCCCTACGCCACCCTCGAACCCATCCGGAAGATGCTGCTGCAGCAGTTCATGGGCGAGAAGTTCGGCCGCGACAACATCTGGGAAGGCCACCTGGCCACCGAGCTCTGGACCACCGGTACCGAGGTGCGCGCGGTGCTCGACGAGCAGCAGCTGCCGCTGTCGAAGGTGCTGGATCTCAAGGTCGGCGACACCCTGATGCTGAACGCCACGCCCAACTCCGAGGTCTCGGTGCGGGCCGGATCCATCCCCCTGACCATCGGGCGGATGGGCCGGAAGGGGCAGCACATCGCGGTGCGGGTCGAGGCCCCGGTGAACGTCGAGGCCGCCTCCAGCCTGGTGAAGGGAAGACGCTGATGACCGGGATGATCCTCGACGGGGTGCTGATGCTGCTGCTGGTGGCCGCCCTCGGCTATGGCGTGCGGCTGGAGAAGAAGCTGTCGGCGCTGCGGGCGGGCCAGCAGGCCTTCGCCTCGGCGGTGACCGAGCTGAACGCGGCCGCGGGCCGGGCCGAGGCGGCGCTGGCCTCCCTGCGGGCCTCCGGACAGGAGACCGACCTGCTGCACGACCGGATCGTCAAGGCGCGCGAGGTGAAGGCGCAGCTGGAGTCGCTGATCGCCCGCGCCCCGGCTCCCGCCGCAGCGGCGCCGGAGCCGGTTCGCCCGGCCGCCGCCGACCCGCGTCCGGTCGCCGCGCCGGCGCTTCCCGCCGACGAGGAGCGCGCCCGGCGCATGGCGGCCCTCGCCGACCGCATCCAGGGCCTGGCCGCCCCGGCCCGTCCCGGCGGGCGCGACAATGTCGCCGCCATCGTCGGCGCTCTGACCGCTAACCAGACTGCGAAGCAAAACCTCAACCGCGCCCGGCGCACCCTGGACGAAGACCTCTTCGCCGCCTGATCGCGAGTCGCGCCCCATGAAGACCCCCCGCCTCCTGCCCCTCGTCGCGGTCGCCATCGGCGGCGTGGTCGCCGTGCGCGCCGTCGGCGTCGCCCCCGGCCTGTTCGAGGGCGCGCGCGCCTGGGCGGAGGAGGCGGTGCCGGCGGCCGGCGCCGCCGCTCCGGCCGCCGCTGCGCCCCCGCCCGCGGTCTGCGCCCTGACGCCGGAGCAACTGGCGCAGCAGGCCGGCATCTCGCCGGCGGAGCTGCGCGTCATCCAGTCCCTGTCGCAGCGGCGCACCGAACTGGACGCCCGCGACGCCGACCTCGCCTCGATGCTGCCCCTGCTGGCGGCGGCCGAGCAGAAGCTGGACGCCCGGGTGCAGGCGCTGGAGACGGTGAAGGGCGAGGTGCAGCAGCTGCTGGGACAGGTCGACGAGCGCGAGAAGGCGGAGATCGACCGGCTGGTGGCGGTCTATTCGGCGATGCGCCCGCGCGACGCGGCGCGGGTGTTCGCCACCCTGGACGATGGAGTGCGCCTGCCGGTGGCCGCCGCCATGCGGCCGCGCGCCCTGGCGGCGGTCATGTCGCAGATGGAGCCGGCGGCGGCCCGCGAGCTGACTGAGAAACTGGCCCGCCGCTTCGAGGCCCAGCAGCGCGCCGCCCGGGCCGCCGTGGCCGCGGCCGAGGCGCCGACCGCGCCCGCTCCGACCCAACAGGCCGAGGCCGCTCCGCCCGCCGCGGCGCCCGCGCCGGCGGCCGCGACGCCCCAGCCGGCCCGCGCCGCGCGTCCCCCCGCCCGACGTCCGGCTCCGCGGCCCGCCGCGCGAACGGCGACGCCCCCGCCCGCCGAGCCCGCCGGCGAGCGTCCCTACCAGCCCACCGCCGAGGCCGCCCCCGCCCAGCCCCGCCAGTCGGTGCAGTAGGGCCGCGCGGCGGCCGACGATCCGGGCGAGAAAAAAGGGCCGCGTCCCGGAGGACGCGGCCCTGATCGTCTGAACCGGCGCGAAGCCTATTCGATGTCCTCGTTCAGCAGACCGACCTTGAAGAAGCCGTTCTCCTGGAGGTTGTTCATGACTTCCATGAACTGGTTGTACGACACCTCGGGCTGGGCCCGGACGAAGATGCGCTCTTCCTTGCAGGCCGGGAAACCGCCGCCCAGCGAGGTGCAGGCGTCGGCGGCCAGCGTCTCGAGCGAGGTCTGGCGGTCGGCGAGGAAGATCGAGCCCGACTCCTGGATGGTGATGTAGACCGGTTCCTTGGGGGTGTCGTTCGGATCCGGCGGGGTGGCCGGCGGCAGGTCGAGGCGGATCGACACGGTGGCCAGCGGCGCGGCGACCATGAAGATGATCAGCAGCACCAGCATGATGTCCACGAACGGCGTGACGTTGATGTCCGCGTTCTGCTCGATCGTGTGGGCCTTGCCGCCGCCCGGTCCCGAAAGTTTGGCGCCCATGCGCGTGATCTCCGTCAGGCCCGGCGCGTGGTGCGGCGAGCGTCGCTGAAAGCTTCGGTCCGTCTCTTGGCGTCCCGGAACCGCCTTGTAAAGCGGCTTCGGTCCTCCCGGGGTTCCGGAAGCGCATGTCGCTTCCGATTACGCCCGGCAGGCGAACCGGCCTCAGCCCCTCGCGAGCTTGAGGAAACGGTCCTTGAGCGCCCCGTCGGACTTGAAAACGCCAGTGAAACGGGTGGTGATGGTCGAAACGTGGCGATGATGGACGCCGCGCGTGGTCATGCACTGGTGCTCGGCGTCGATCAGGATGGCCACGCCCTGCGGCTGCAGGTTCGATTCGATGGCCTCGGCGATCTGGTTGGTCAGCACTTCCTGGGTCTGCAGGCGGCGGGCGTAGATCTCGACCACGCGGGCCAGCTTGGAGATGCCCACGACCTTCTCGTTCGGGATGTAGGCCACATAGGCCTTGCCGAGGAACGGGGCCATGTGGTGCTCGCAGTGGCTCTCGACCTCGATGTCGCGCAGCAGCACCATGTCGTCGTAGCCCTGCACGTCCTCGAAGGTGCGGCTCAGCTCCTTCGCCGCGTCGGCCTCGTAGCCGTCGAACCATTCGGCGTAGGCGTCGACCACCCGCTTGGGCGTGTCCCGCAGACCTTCCCGGTCGGGGTTGTCGCCGGCCCACGCCAGCAGGGTGCGGACCGCCTCCAGGGCCTGCTCGCGGCTGGGACGCTGGACCTCGTCAGGATCGCCGACCAGGACCGGCTTCACAGGGGTGACGCTCATTCTGTCTCCGAAGCGGCGAAGTAGCGCCGGGGCGAAGGCCGCCGGAAGGACGCGCGCCGCTCTCCTCAATCTCGGCCGAAACCCTGTCGAGTCTACGGCAAGGCGGCTATATGGGCGATCCCGTCCGTTCCGCAAGAAAACTCAAGGCGCCTGCAGCCCGATGCCGCTGACGATCTACGATACCCTGGAGCGCGAGAAGCGCGTGTTCGAGCCGCGCGATCCGGGGCGGGTGACGCTCTACGTCTGCGGCCCGACCGTCTACGACTACGCCCACATCGGCAACGCCCGCCCGCCGGTGGTGTTCGACGTCCTGGTGCGCCTGCTGCGCCGGACCTACGGCTCCGACCATGTGATCTACACTCGCAACGTCACCGACGTGGACGACAAGATCAATGCGAAGGCGGCGAAGGAGGGCGTGCCGATCGGCGACGTCACCGCCCGCTACGAAGCCGCCTATCTGGAGGACATGGCGCGGCTTAACGTTTCGCCGCCGGACACCGCGCCTCACGTCACCGATCACATGGACGCCATCGTCGCCCAGATCGGCGCCATCATCGACCACGGCTGCGCCTACACCGCCGAGGGCCACGTCCTGTTCGACGTGTCGGCCTACGAGAGCTACGGCCGCCTGTCCGGCCGCAACCTCGACGACATGATCGCCGGCGCCCGGGTCGAGGTCGCGCCCTACAAGAAGAATCCGCACGACTTCGTGCTGTGGAAGCCGTCGAAGCCGGGCGAGCCTTCGTGGCCCTCCCCGTGGGGCGAGGGGCGGCCGGGCTGGCACATCGAGTGCTCGGCGATGATCGAGGCGGAGCTCGGCCTGCCGATCGACATCCACGGCGGCGGCGTCGACCTGGTGTTTCCGCACCACGAGAACGAGATCGCCCAGGGCGTCTGCGCCCACGGCCACGCCCACGGACCCGAGGCCCACGCGGCCTACAGCCGCTACTGGATGCACAACGGCTTCCTGACCGTGGACGCCGAGAAGATGTCGAAGTCGATCGGCAACGTCCTGCTGCTGCACGATCTGGTCCGCAACATGCCCGGCGAGGTGGTGCGCTGGGCGCTGCTGTCGGCGCACTACCGCCAGCCGCTGGACTGGAACCAGGGACTGCTGGAGCAGAGCCGCAAGTCGCTGGACCGGCTGTACGGGGCGCTGCACCGGGCGGCGGGGGTCGAGCCGTCGACCGACGAACCGCCCGCGGACTTCCTCAAGGCGATCGAGGACGACCTCAACACCCCCGGCGCCATGGCGACCCTGTTCGGCCTCTCCAGCGAGATCGAGCGGGGGATGACGGCGGGGGACCGGATCGCGGTCGCCGAGGCCAAGGGCCGGCTGCTTGCGGCGGGACGTCTGCTGGGCGTTCTGCAGGCGGAGCCGGCGGCCTGGCTGGAGGGCGAGGTGTCGGACGAACTGCGACAGGAGGTCGAGGCCCTCCTGGAGCAGCGCGCCAGCGCCCGCGCCGCGAAGGACTGGCCGGCGGCGGATCGCATCCGGGACCGGCTCAATGCTCTCAATGTCGTGGTGATGGACGGGCCGGAGGGAGCGACCTGGCGGCTGAAAGGCTGAGCCGCTCCCCCGGACGCCTGGTCAGGTGATCCGCTTCGCCGCGACCGGGTCGCTGGCGGGGAAGGTCTCTTCGACGCCTTCGTCGACGAGCGCTTCCTGGCGGCTCTCCGCCTTGCGCTCATCCTCGCACAGCTGGTCGGTCTTGCCTTCTTTCGGCTCGGCCTTGCGGGCGTAGGCGATGTCGTCGGCCGGCGCCTGCTGATGCTCCGGGTTGTGGGGCTTGTTGTCGGTCATGTCGGCTCCTCAGCTCGAGGGGTGATCTTCGTCGCGGTCCGGGCCGTAACCCAGATCGTCGATGTCATCGTCGGACAGGCGTTTGGCCTCCCAGTGAGCGGCGCTCGCCTGGGCGCCGCGCACGTCTTCCATGAGGCCGGCGTAGACCAGCTCGACCTCGTCGTGCGTCCGGATCTCGCCGCCGCCTTCGTCGATCTCGGAGATGCGGGGACTGTCGGTGCCGTAAAGGGGGTCGGCCTCGGGCTCGACTCCCGTCGCCGACAGCTCGTCGTCGATATCGGCGTCGGCGCCGTCAGCGTCATCCGCATCTTCCGAGTCAGCGTCGCCTTCGGCCCGGGTGACGTCGAGCACCTCGGGCAGTTCCTCGAAGGTCCTGAACTCGTTGCTCGGCGCGCCGGCGTCGGCCTCGTCGAAGTTGTCCTCGTCGAACACCTCGGAGAAGTCCTGGTCGTCGGGGCCGTTGTCGTCGATCTCGGGCATGGCGAAGCTCCTTCGCCCGATCAACGCCCTGGAGTCAGGCGGTGTTCCGCTGGTTCCGGGCGAACGCCGGTTGCGCGGCCAGCGCCTCAAGCGCCTCCCGCACCCGCGCCAGAGTCGGCTCCCAGGAGTCGAAGGCCTCGCGCCGGAAGAACCGGAGGTGCGGATAGAACGGATAGCGCTCCGTGCCGAGGAAGTGCCAGTCGTCGGGGGCGGCGATCATCCAGGTGTTCGCGCCGACGGCCGCGGCGAGGTTGGTCCCGGCGATGCCCGGGCCGATGACGAGATCGAGCGCCACCGACAGGGCCGCCACGTCCTCCAGGTCGTCCTTGAGGTCGATGGGCGGGGTCCAGATGCTCACGCCGGCGGCCTCCGCGGCCGCCAGATCCTCGCTCACGTCGCCGCACTGCAGGTTGACCATCACCGCTCCCGGGGTGGTCAGGACCGGGGCCCATCGCTCGAAGTTCGAGAAGTAGCGGGCCCGCGAGCCGTTGAGCACCAGACTCTTCCAGTGCAGCCCGACCTTGAGACCCGGGCCCAGCCGCTCCAGCTCCGCCCGCCAGCGCGCCACCCGCTCGGGATCGGCCGGAAGGTAGCCGCCGGCGGCGGGAAACCGCTCGACGGAGGGGCGGAAGGGAGCGAGCAGCGACGCCATCGGAACCCAGACGTCGACAGGCTCCGGCAGCGCCTCGACGAACGGAACGTAGCGGGTGATGCGGCCGTCGAGCTTGATCGACCGGTGCCCGCCCACCTCCACGGAGGGGAAGGCGCGCTGGAAGAGGCCGACGAGGCGCGGCTCGACGGCGAGGAAGACCTTGCCCTGCGGCCCCACGGCCTCGAGGGCGTCGGCGACGCAGGTTCCGAACACCATCTCGTCCGCGATCCCCTGTTCGCCGACGATCAGCAGCCGCTTTCCGGCCAGGCTCTCCGGACGCTGGTCCCAGCGCGGCGCGTCCACCGCCACCCGCATCGCGTCCGGGAGGTGGGGGTCCAGCCGGATCTCGTAGGCCTCGAAGCCTTCCGGGATGCGGCCCAGGGTCATCAGCAGCATGGCGCGCGCCATGTTCATCATCGCCCGCTCGTAGGGGCTCTCGGCTCCCGGAAGGGCCGCCTCGAGGTCCTCCAGGGCGCCGGCCGCGTCGCCCATGGGCTGCCGGGCGTTGGCCCGGTTGTAGCGGGCCTTGGCCAGCTTCGGGTCGAGGCGCAGGGCTTCCTGGTAGAAGGTGAGGGCGGTCGCCATGTCGCCCTGGTCGCTGAGCACGGTGCCGAGGGTGTTCCACAGCACCGCCGATTCCGGCTCGAGCGCCAGCAGGGCGCGCAGGGTCTCGACCGCGTCGCCGTAACGCTTCTGGTCGCGCTGGACGCAGGCCAGGTTGTTGGTCGCCTCGATGTGACCCGGGTGGGCGGCGAGGTATTTGAGCAGCAGCTTCTCGGCGATCTCGAGGTAGCCCAGCTGCTGCGCCAGCCGGCCGAGGTCCTGGGCCACGTCGGTCTCGTTCGGCAGCAGCTTCAGCGCCGCCTCATAGGCGTGCAGCGCCTGGCCGAAGGCCCCCGACTTTTCGCGGCAGATCGCCAGCACGTGCCAGGCGAGGCCGCTGGTCTCGTCGAGCTGCAGGGCCTCGATGGCGCGCCGCGAGCCGGCGGCGTAGTCGCCGGTGCGCACGGCCGCCAGGGCGGCCTTCAGCCTGTCGATGACCTTCTGGCGGGTGCGCGCGCTCTTCGTTCCCGCCAGCTGCCGCGACAGGCGGCGCAGGGCCTCGGGCGAGGCGGCGTCCCCGGCTGCGCCCTGGGCCGTGGGCGCCGGGGCGTGGACCAGTTCGGGGGCGAGCTCGGGGGCGGACATGGCGCGACTCCTGCGGTGGCGCGACCAGCTTCGCCGGACGGGTCACAAGACATGGTTAACCACGTCTGTTTATTCTGCGTTGGTCCCCGGCTTCCTAACCTCCGGACCGGGCGCGAGGGGAATCCGCCGAGATGCCGTTGAAGCTGTCGCTCAAGCCGGGCGAGAAATTCGTGCTGAACGGGGCCGTCGTCCAGAACGGCGACCGGCGCGGCGTGCTCATCCTGCAGAACAAGGCGAGCGTGCTGCGGGAGAAGGACATCCTGCAGCCCGAGGACGTCAATACGCCGGCGAAGCGCATCTACTTCCCGGTGATGATGATGTACCTCGACGAGAGCGCGGCGCCGAAGCTCTACGACGAGTTCGCCATGCGCCTGACAGAGTTCATGGGGGCCACCCGCAACCCGGCCGTTCTGGCCGACTGCGTGGCGGCGTCCCGGTACGTGATGGGCCGCGAGTACTACAAGGCGTTGATGGCGGCCCGGAAACTGGTCGATTACGAGGAAGGTCTGGCGAATGTCGCTTCAGGCGTACAAGGCGGCGGCCACCCGGGCTGAGAACCCGCGTGAAATGGAGTACCGGCTGTTCGGGCAGGTGACCCGGGCGCTG